>SAMEA104315420__coassemble_84_pt1 | contig 143372 bp, 152 predicted proteins | sample SAMEA104315420__metabat2_low_PE_049 | metagenome-assembled genome bin SAMEA104315420 (sample SAMEA104315420) | gut metagenome | biome: Monkey gut; feature: monkey-associated habitat; material: faeces | place: China | collected 2013
GTTTTTATCCTTTTGGCGATGCCACCGCCCTCGCTGGAGAGGGCGGCGTTAGGGTGGTGGTGTGGCTGATTCAAGCCTCTGCTTGAAATCAGACATGCCGCAGCACTAACGACAGGTGCGAAGCACTGGCATCGCCAAAAGGCTGTTTTTTTATGTTTTTGTTTCAGCCCCCCCTGTATTTATCCACTGAACCAGGCATTGTGCATTAGGAGCGAAAGATATTTGACACAAAAACGCGACCCATTCAGGTCGCGTTTTTTTTGTTTGTGGAGTATAGCGGACTCGAACCGCTTACCTCAACACTGCCAGTGTTGCGCTCTACCAGATGAGCTAATACCCCATTATTTCTTTTGCAAATTTAAGAAATGAAATTGAAATTCCAACACTTATTTGGCGTTTTTTTGCGTTTTTCATGAATTTTGCTGAGAAATATGATGCTGAATGAGGTATTTTTCAAGCATCGACTTGAATTTATCGGGCTTGATGCCCCATTTCGGGCTGATGAGCATGTCGGCTGGCGACTCCGAAACGAATCGCTCAATGGCGATTTTTGGCGACAACCGCTTCACCACTTCGGCACACAGCGCCAAATATTCATCTAAAGTGAAGCATCGGAAGTCGTCAATTTGTCCAGAATTGAGCATTTTTTCAAGTGCCGTGCCTTTCACCACTTGCAGCTGGTGAAATTTCACCACATCTACTGGCAATGAGGATATTACATCAACAGTATGGAGCATATCGCGCTGCGACTCGCCGGGCAAGCCAAGTATCAAGTGGGTGCATTGCGGTATGCCATATTCGTGCGTAAGCTTGATGGCTGACACAGAAGTGGCAGCGTCGTGACAGCGATTGATGATGCGCAGAGTGCTATCGTGGAGTGTTTCCACACCATATTCAAGCATCACAAAACAACGTTGCTGAAGTTCTCGCAAATAGTCCAGCAGTTCTTTTGACACGCAATCGGGACGTGTGGCAATCACAATCCCCACCACATCATCAACGGCAACAGCGTCGGCATACAGTGCCTTGAGCCGCTCCAACGAGGCGTGTGTGCCAGTGTGCGACTGGAAATATGCGAGAAACTTCATGCCCTCGTATTTCCCAGAGAAAAACCGCTTTCCGCGCTCCAGTTGCTCCGTCAGGCTCAAGGCCGAATTGCAGTAAGAGGTGTTGAACGACTGGTTGTTGCAATAAATACAGCCACCCACCCCTTTAGTGCCATCGCGATTAGGACAAGTGAATCCTGCATCGATGGGCAATTTCTGCACCCGAAAGGCGAAATGCTCATTCAAAAAATCGGAATAAGTGCGATATAGTTTAGGCTGTTTCAAATCTTGGCGGTACGATTTAGCAAATAGTTGTCCAAAATCACCAACGCCGCCATCGCCTCGACAATGGGCACAGCCCTTGGCACCACGCATGGATCGTGACGGCCTTTAGCGTGCAACACGGTGGCATTTCCATGCATGTCGATAGTGGGAACATCTTGCAGAAGCGTAGCCACAGGCTTAAACGCCACATTAAAGTAAATGTCCTCACCATTGCTAATACCGCCCTGTATGCCACCCGAATAGTTGGTGGTAGTGCGCACTTTATCGCCATCACTCACGAAGCTGTCAATCACCTCGCTACCACGATGATTTACAAAATCAAACCCTAAGCCAAACTCCACGCCCTTAGCCGCATTTATCGACATCATAGCCATCGACAGCTGCGCATTGAGGCGCGAGAAAACAGGTTCGCCCAAACCAGCGGGCACACCCTTAATCACACACGACACCACGCCACCAAGCGTGTCGCCTTTCGCCTTGGCATCGGTGATGGCGGCAATCATTTCATCGGCCTTTTCTTGGTCGGGGCATCGCACTGCATTGTTGTCGATTTCCGACAAATCGAGCGACTGATAGGACGAATCCACGGCTATTGAAGCCACCTGTGAAGTGTAAGCCGTCATCTCAATCCCCAGTTGCTTCAACGCTTGCATGGCAAAGGCGCCAGCCACCACACGAGCGGCAGTTTCGCGCGCCGACGAGCGTCCGCCGCCACGATAGTCGCGAATGCCATACTTGGTTTGATAAGTGAAATCGGCATGTGACGGACGGTAGCACTTGGCAATGTCGCTATAGTCTGACGAATGTTGGTTGGTGTTCCTAATCATAAAGCCGATAGGAGTGCCCAAACTCACACCCTCGAACACGCCCGAAAGAATCTCCACCTCATCAGCCTCATTGCGTGAAGTGGTGATAGCCGACTGCCCCGGACGGCGACGTGAAACCTGACGCTGAATGAAATCGTAATCAATTTTCACACCAGCAGGGAAACCATCAATCACGCCACCAATCGCCACACCGTGCGATTCACCGAAAGTAGTGACCGTCAATATATTACCGAATGTATTTCGCATTTTCACTCAAGCTTTATTATTTATCCGAAACCAAGTCGCACACAGTTGCACCCACATATTTCACAAGGTCGTCGGGATTGATTTTCAGTTGTAAACCACGCACGCCAGCACTCACATAAATGTAGTCGAACAAAATGCAAGTTTCGTGGAAATAAGTGGGGAAAGGCTTTTTCATGCCGATTGGCGAACAGCCACCACGAATATAACCAGTGGTAGGCAACAACTCCTTCATCGGAATCAAATCTGCTTTCTTGTTGCCCGAAATTTTTGCGGCTTTCTTCAAGTCCACCTCATCTTCACCAGGCACCACGCACACAAAGTGCCCGGTTTTATCGCCACGCAGCACCAAGGTTTTAAACACTTGCTCAATGTCTTCACCAAGTTGCTCCGCAATATGTCCTGCGCTAAGGTCGTTCTCGTCCACAATGTATGGCACAAGCGAGTATGAAATTTTCGCCTGATCGAGAAGCCTTGCGACATTGGTTTTTGCAATCTTTTTCATTTATTTAATGCTTTAACAATACAAAATTACTCGTTTTCTACCTATATTTGCAAGATAAACGCAGTTATTTCATGAATAAGCGCCACATATTCGCCATTATTGCGGCTTTTTGCATAGCAAATAGTCACGCGCAAGTGTGTCCCTTCACCGACAGAAAAGCGGTGCTGCAAGCACTCGAACAAGCTGAAGACACATTCGGCAATCCGCTGAGCACAGCGCACGACGAAGCGAAATATGTGGAAGTGCTGAGGGCTGTGTGCGATAGCGAACTATTGTCGGAAGCCGACAAAATGCGCCCGAAACTGCTGCTCGCCGATGCTTTGAAGAATCAAATAGGCACACAAACTGCTGATATAGAATATGTAACCACAGATGGCTGCGCGCACCACATCTACGACAGCACTGCGCCGCTCACACTCATCTATTTCAACGACCCCGACTGCGAATCGTGCGAAAAGGTGAAAAACAGGCTCGACACCTGCACCATATTGAAAAGTATGGTGGCTGAAAAACGCCTTGAAATCGTGGGCATCTACACGCTTGACGATGAGCATGCATGGAAAAGCACCAACTTCCCCACCTACATCATAAATGGTTGGAACAAAAACCAGGACATAGAGCAAAACGAAACGTATTTGCTCCCCACTCTCCCACTATTTTATTTGCTTGATTCCGACAAAAAAGTGCTGTTGAAAGACGAAGCAAGCCTCAACAGAGTGCTGCGCTATTTGCACAACGATACCACAAAATAGGCATCATCGTCAGCCCCAACTTTATACAAGGCAGATGCACGGTGGCCAATCACCCAAATAATATCACCATCAGCCTCCATCACCCACACTTCCTGCTTTTCTCGCTCACTCAATTTTAGGTCTGTAAACAAGTCGCTTAAAAGTTTGCTTCCTTTCATGCCGAATGGGCGAAATCTATCGCCATTTTTCCAATGGCGAACCACTACATTTTTGGCATTTTCCACATCACATGAAAGTGCAATTACATCTTTACCATTGCACGATTTCAAATCGTGTTGCGTACGCGAAACTTTTTTCACTTCCATTTTTATTGGCTGCGATATATAATTGTCGCACAAATTAATGCCGTACGCACATTTAAGTTTTACTTTATTGACAAAAACTTCAAGTTTCGTGCGTAATATGGTTAAAGTAAAGGTTGAGGAATGGAAGTGTTTGCCTACTCCGTGTTCACTGCCAAATGCCTTCAAAATATCGGTGCATTGCGCATAATTGAAACCGTAGGGTTTTAGAATTTCGAAAAGTAAAGTATTGGCATTTGTAAACCGTAACAAGCGGGCACAATCCACCAGCAGAACATCATCTTTCTGTTCACAGATTTCTGCCTGAGCTTGCTCAATCAGTTCATCATAAAGCGAAACGCACGAGCGCACCTGCTGCACCGTTTTGCCCAATTGTGCGGCAGCACCAGGAAAATGTTGCTCAATGGTGGGTAAAATGATGTTTCTCAACTTATTTCGCTTCACATCATTTTTCTGGTTAGTGGAGTCAGTTACAAAATCTTGACTGTTATCTTCAAGATATTCAAGCACTTCACCCCTCGTCACGCACAGCAATGGCCTCACCACAGCATCGTTTTTTGGAGCGATGCCCGACAGTCCACCAATTCCCGACCCTCTCAAGGCATTAATGAAAAAAGTTTCCACATTATCGTTCTGATGATGTGCCACAGCAATCACTCCGCAATCCTGCTCGCGAAGCAGCACCTTAAACCACGCATAGCGCAAATCGCGGCAAGCCATTTCAAGCGAAACACCCTTGCTCCTCATATACGCCGGCACATCGAAGTCTTTCACAAAAAGCGGCACATTCAAGTGAGCGCACAACTCACGCACAAAAGCCTCATCGCGATTCGACTCATCGCCACGGAGATGGAAATTGCAGTGCGCTGCCTTACAGTCGTAGCCCAAGGCCAGCAGCACACGCAGAAGTACCACAGAATCGGCACCGCCACTAAGTGTCACTAACACAGGCCAAGCACCACTCATGAGGTGGTGCTGCACGATAAAATCTTTAACTCGCTTTTCGAATTGCTGTGAATAATCTGTACGCATAATTAATGCAAAGATATTGAATTTTGATAAGCTGTGGGGGATTAGGTTATCAAAAGTTTTTCGGATTAAGGGATTTTTTGTAATTTTGCGTTGAAAACTATAATAATATATATGTTACTCGAAAGAATTGAAGCTTTAAAAGAGCAAATCAACGCACTTCAAGCAGCCAACGAAGAAGCACTTGAAGCATTGAGAATCAAATATCTCAGCAAAAAGGGCGAAGTGACCGCCCTGTTCAACGAATTTCGTAATGTGCCAGCTGATCAAAAGAAGGAATTTGGCCAGAAATTAAACGAACTCAAGAACCTCGCAACTGATAAGTTGAACGAACTTCGCGAAGGTTTCAAAGCTCAAGCAAAAGAAGCCAACAAGATAGATATCACACGCCCTGCCATGCCAGAAAAGCTTGGCACACGCCACCCTATTTCTCTCGTTCGCAAAGAAATCATTGATATCTTCGCACGCCTTGGCTTCACATTGGCTGATGGCCCAGAAGTGGAAGACGACTGGCACGTGTTCAGCGCGCTCAACTTTGCTGCCGACCACCCTGCTCGCGATATGCAAGACACATTCTTCATCAACGCTGACGAGAAAGACGTGAAGCGCAACATCATTTTGCGTAGCCACACCAGCTCTGTGCAGGTTCGCGCAATGGAAAAGAAGCAACCACCTATTCGCATCATCTGCCCAGGCCGTGTGTATCGCAACGAGGCAATTACCGCACGCGCACACTGCTTCTTCCACCAGATTGAAGGCTTATATATCGACAAGAATGTGAGCTTTGCCGACTTGAAGCAAGTGCTCCTCAACTTTGCACAAGAGCTTTTCGGTGCCGACACAAAAATCCGTCTTCGTCCAAGCTACTTCCCATTCACAGAACCAAGTGCCGAAATGGACGTATCATGTATGCTTTGTGGTGGCGAAGGTTGCGGTTTCTGTAAGCACACTGGCTGGGTGGAAATTCTCGGCTGTGGCATGGTTGACCCTAACGTGCTTGAATCAAGCGGCATCGACAGCAGCGTGTATACCGGCTACGCATTCGGGTTGGGTATCGAGCGCATCACCAACTTGAAATATATGGTGAAAGACTTGCGCATGTTTAGCGAAAACGATGTTCGCTTCCTCGACGAATTTGAGGCTGCACACTAATTTATAGAAGTCAACAACTGTCGGGAACTATCTTTTCGGATTCTGACAGCTCACAACAAACATTACAGAGAAATGATGCACATTAGTTGCATCATTTTTCGTTTAAAATCATTCTAAAATGACGCTAAAAGAACGATATGAAGGCTGCTTGGCATACTGGAAGGAACAAAACCCGAATCCTGGCACAGAACTCAATTACAGCAACAATTTTGAGCTACTGGTAGCGGTGATGCTTTCGGCTCAATGCACCGACAAACGCATCAACATGATCACCCCTGCCCTATTTGCGGCATACCCAACGGCTGAAGCCATGGCAAAGGCATCGTTCGACGACATTTTCCCACTCGTGAAAAGCGTGTCGTACCCCAACAGCAAAGCCCAGCACCTACTGGACATGTCGAGAATGCTCGTCAATGAGTTTGGAGGCGAGATTCCGAATACAATGGCAGAAATGACTCGACTCCCCGGCGTGGGGCGTAAAACCGCCAACGTGATGCTCGGACAAGCGTTCGGAAAAGCCGCTATCGCCGTAGATACGCATGTGTTCCGTGTGGCTAACCGTATCGGGCTCAGCAACGGCAAAACACCTTTAGAGGTGGAAAAGTCGCTCGCAAAACACATTCCAGAAGACAAACAATGGAAGGCGCACCACTGGATTCTGCTACACGGCCGCTATGTGTGCAAAGCCCAAAAGCCCGACTGCCTCAACTGCTCCATCAAACCATTCTGCAAAACCTACTCAAAAAAATATTCCTCAAAGTAATTTAATTTAGACATATTTATGGGAAAGACTGTAACAACATATTTAATTGACGGAGACCCGAAAGGAACTCAATACGCATTCATTAGCAACAAGATTTGCCAAATGTTTGTCGTGCCACGTTCTAACCTCTCTTATTTGAATACACAAGAAAAGTTGCAAAAACCTGCGTTTTACATATTACTGGGGGAAGATGAATCAACAAAACCGCAGGCATATATAGGTGAAACGGAGAACTTTAAAGAACGTGTTAAAGACCATGACAGCAAAAAATCGTTTTGGCAAAAAGCGCTCATATTCGTATCGAAAGATGCCGATATGACTAAAGTTGATGTGCAATACCTAGAACATAAAGCGATAGCTGAAGCCAAGAAAGCAAACACTTTTGTTTTAAGCGACAATAAACAAATCCCTAAAGCACCGAATCTACCAGAGCATCAACGAGACTCAATAGATGAATTTTTCGAAGATGTGAAGTTTCTGGCATCATTCATCGGTTGCAATATCTTTGAAGTATCACAACCCAAAGAAGAACATCTATTCTACACCAAAGGTAGAGGGTGCAATGCAAAGGGCTTCTACAGTTCAGATGGCTTTACAGTCCTAAAAGGAAGTACTGCAGCCAAAACAATGGTTCCGTCTTTCAATTGGAAAGAAAAACGAGAAAAGATGCTTCAAGATTACACTTCCAATGAGAATGGAATATTGGTATTAACATCGGATAAAACTTTTTCAAGCCCCAGTACTGCCGCAGATTTCTGTATTGGTAGCAGCAATAACGGCTGGTTGGTATGGAAAGACAAAGATGGAAACACATTGGATTCAGTTTATAGAAAACAGCTGGATTAATAACATATCAATTGGAAGCAGATATGGAAGAAAAAGGATCGTTTGGAAATTAGCAGGAATGTAAATACACAATCAATTGAACATCAATCTATGTCAAAAGCAAAGCTAAAAAAACACTTGTTGTCACTTACAAAAGAGCAGATAACCGATATTGTTCTTGAACTATACGATGCACGAAAAGAGGCAAAAGATTATCTGGAGTTTTATCTTGCCCCAAATTGCAACGCTGAATTAGAAAAGAGCAAGAAAGCTATCCGAAACGAGTTCTTTCCAACTCGTGGATTTTCCGAAAAGCCGTCATTTGCCAAATGTCGAAAAGTCATTTCTGATTTTCAAAAGCTAAAACCGGAGCCGATCATTGTTGCCGATTTAATGTTGTTCTATATCGAACAAGGATGCGAATACACACTTGAATTTGGCGATATGTGGGAGCAGTTCTATACAACACTGGAGAGAAATTTCGACAAGGCTATGCGCTTTATCTTTCTCAACGGATTATTAGCCTGTTATTACAAACGGATTGAAAAACTTATTGATAGCGTATCGGATTGTGGTTGGGGATTTTATGATACATTACAAGATACTTATTCTGAATATCGGTAGTGGTTTTTTTAATATTTGATAAAGTCTTGCCCTACACAAAAAGTAAGGAACTGAACCTATGCGCATAGTGACATAGATTTAGTTCCTATCCTGTTCCTTTATACTACTCCATTGATTCCCGAATAATTCGCAAAGTTTCTTTCTTATACTCCTTGCGGTCATATTCAAATCCTCTGCACATGCAGCAACTACACGGAGTTCCTGTAGTTTTGTAAACTTGTGCCCATTTGTCTTTTGCCAACTCAAACCAATGAGGATTCTCATAATAGCTTCCATCCTCACGAATGATGCAATGACCATAAGCGGCATACAGAATCATACGAGCCTTAAACACACGAGCCATTTGTTGGCGTCTCCACAATTTGTTTCTTTTGTCCATCGTCTCTTTCTATTAAAGTTAGGATGAACAATGATGTTACTTTGGTGAGACTTAATATATCCATAGCATAATACCTTTAGTTATACCCTTTTCGAATGTAAAATTAAGAAAAAATTCAACAATATACCAGTAAGGATATAATTTTTTTGTATCATTTAGAGGTAAAGTATTACGCACAAACATTTTTTTAAGCGAATAATTCAGGAAATGATATACAAGTTGTCCCTGTGACAATTTAGTAATGATTGAAAAAATCCCGTAGGGATTATATGTGCGTAGGCAGGTATGCAGCGAAGGTTATGCGGAATGAGCGAAGCGAAATGTAGCATAACCAATGCGAAATGCCTGCAAATATCGCATAACAAATTTGCATCCCAGCGGGATGCGATTTCGCCATTATAGCGTTATATGATGTTGTCGCATTCCGCTGGAATGCATAATATTGACATATCTATTGCAGGCATTTCGAAAAGATTCCATTTCGCTTCGCTCCATTGCATCTTTTCTGCATACCTGCCTACACACATCAAATTCCTAACGGAATTTCATCGCATCTTCTTCGGGACAACATGTATATCATTTCCATAATTCAACCTTATTACACTTTTTCTAACGAATACCCCCTTGCTCTACACTTTTTCAAGCGAATCAAACATAAACCCAGCAAAAGTTTTCGCCTTGCCACTTTACAAATAAACTATACCAACTTTTAAAAGATTATTTGAAAAGCTGTGGAATAAACATGAGTGAATATTGACGCCAGTTGCTCCAAAGATGACCGCGTGAACTTTCGTGGAATGTGTATTTCAAACCGTTTTTAGTCATACGCTCCATCAGTTGCTTGTTTGCCGGCATCAGTCCGTCGGCACTGCCACAAGCAATCCAGTAGAGTTTTGGGTTGGTCTGTGCAAGCTTAGCAAGTTTGCCGTCAAAGTTGGCATAAGCAGGCACTTCACCCTTCTCTATCAGCGTAAAATCAACACCGGAAGAGTAGAGACCGATGTAGTTGAACATATCTGGATAGTTGGCAGTAATCATAAGCGTGTGCATACCGCCCATTGAAAGACCTGCGATAGCACGGTGAGCCTTGTCGGGAATGGTGTTGAATGTGGCATCTACATAATTCACGATTTCCGGGAAAGCTAATTCGAAAAGTCCGTCCTTATAGTGCGCAAGGAAATTGGTCATCACAGGCTTGTAGCTGAGATTTTCAGAAGTCTCGCCAGCAGCAGCCTGTTTGCCAAAGTTGCCGTTAGGCATCACGACAATCATTGGTTCGCACTTGCCCTCTGCAATGAGGTTATCCATGATGCGTGAAATGTTGCCTAATTCAAGCCATGCGTTCTCATCGCCACCGCTACCATGGAGAAGGTAGAACACGGGATATTTCTTGTCGGTCTTGCCATATCCTGCTGGCAGATACACATTCATACGACGGTCGGCATTCACTGTGTTGGAGTGATACCATACAGTACGCACCTGACCATGGTCAACATCCTTCACTTGATATTCATCGGCAAAGCCACCACCAACGTAGAAAATACTGAACACATTGCCCACATCGCGGCGAGTGAATGGGTTAACAGGATCGATGCTTACAATACCGTCAACATCAAAACGATAGGTGTACATTTCAGAGACAAGTTGTGGAGTGGTATATTCCCAAATTCCGTCTTTGCCTTTCTTCATAACGCCTTGACCGCCATTTTGCTCCCAGTCAGCCAATACCTTCACACTCTTTGCCTTAGGGGCATTCACACGGAATGTAACGGTGCGGTCGTTGTTTACTTGTGGGGAAACCAATTTACCCTCACGGAACGAAATGTTCTGTTGTGCGCCCATGCTCAGTGACACGAGCACAGTTGCCATTGCTACTAAAATTGCCTTCATACTTATATTTAATGTTTATGTTTTCTATTGACTGATTAGTTTTATTACTATCGAAAAAGTTCACCTGAAAGCATAATTACTTACCTATAGAGGTGAACGCCTTCATCTTAAACCCAAAATTTGGGTTAAAAAGACTGTTTCATACTACAAAAATAAAGAATATTTCATTTATTTCTGCCCTATTCATCGTGCATTTTCATTTAATATTGAAATAACCAGATAATTGTGTGTGCAAAAAAAGAATAGTCCACCGTCTTCTTGTGAGGCGGTGGACTGATTTATAGTGGGTGTGTGGTGATTAGAATTAGAAGCGGTAAGAGGCACCGATTTGGATATTGCCGTTTTTGTCGTCGATATACTTGTAGGAGTTGAGGAAGTCCATGTTGTAGCGCACATGAAACATCACATAGTCGGTGAGGTAGTAGGTGGCTCCGGCTCCAAGTCCCAAATCCACGGTGTGGCTCACTCGGTCGAGGTCTAAATTGCCGTCAACGCCGTCGATTTTGATTTTGTTATACACATTGAAGCCCACTTGCGGACCTGCTTCCACGCTGAAGAATGGCGACAGGCGGTATTTCACCATAATTGGAATGTTGATATAGTTTGAGGTGATCACCAGTTCCTTATCGAGCGCAGCAGCCATGCCTTGAAACTCAAACTTTTCGCCAATAACTTTCGCCACGGCTTGGCTGACCTTGAATTTGCCGCCTTGCGAACTGAACACCAGTTCTGGTGCGATGCTCCACTTGCTCAATTCGGACTTATTGAAGCGATATTCGGCAAACAAACCCACCTGACCACCATTGCGGAAACCATGAGGAAGCGATCCGCCCCAAAAGTGTGGCAAATTCATTGCGAACTTCACACCGCCGGTGATTGTGCCATCGAAAGCCTTAAACTGAAGTTTACCTTGCGCCATTGCCCCAAACGAAAGCATCAACGCCATAGCCATAACAAGTATTTGCTTTTTCATTGTCGTTCTGTGTTATTTTCTACAAAAGTAGCAAAAACTAAGATGCCATAAAACAAATGGTGGCCAAAATGACCACCATTCATGAATAATTGAAAATGATTAGGTTCCTATATTAGGGAAATCGGTTTAGAATTTATAACCCAAGCCCACAAATATGTTACCGTTTTTGATGTCCTTGTCACCGTCGAACACCTTGGTGAATCCCATAGTGTAGCGTGCTTGAACAAACAAGTTGTCGGTAACATTGAATGTGCCGCCCAGTCCTAAACCGAAATCTACAGTGTTGGTGTTATCTTTCAAATCAGCGGTCTTGCTGCCTGCGTCAATACCAGCGATAGAGCCTGATGCAGTGGTCTTGCTGTAAACATTGAAGCCCACTTGTGGACCGAAGTCGATAGAGAAGCAAGGAGCCACATAGTATTTGAGCATCACTGGCACATTGATATAGTTGGTGTTGAAAGTCAAATCACCATCAGCCTTGATGCCAAGGAGTTCGGATGTGCTTGAAATCTTACCGCCCTGTGAAGTGAAGAGCACTTCAGGAGAGATGGCAAACTTATCTGTGAACTTGTATTCCATCAGCAAACCTGCTTGATAACTTGGTTTGATACCGTGCTTGATGTCCTCACCCCAGAAATTAGTGGCAGAGAAACCACCCTTAACACCAAAACTTAATTGTGCGAACGATGCAGAAGCACCCATGATTGTAGCGATTGCTAACAAAACGATTTTTTTCATTGTTTCTAATTTTTAGTTAAATTTATGTTTGTTTAGATTGCATTTCTTTCTGCAAGTATGCGCCTCTATGACCAAGCGAGTTTAAAAAAGTTTAGACGCCCACCGCAAAAAAGGACGATTTGGACATTTTTATAGAACAATGGAGCAAAAATATGCATATAAACGAACGATATTCAACGAAAAAACGCCACCCAAACAAGGAGGAATGGCAAAAAAGCATTAATTGTGAACTAACAGGGTTGTTTAAAGAGCTGAAAAACAACCTAATTAGCGAACTTTTAGATAGTTAAACAGTATTATTACAAGGGGAAACACCCAAATTTGAAGCCGGAATTATTGTCGGATTATTGTCGGATTTGGCGTTTTTGTTTCCATTTTATTGTCGCAAAAAAAACATTATGGCAACACTTTATTTGACAGTAGTGCAGGCAAAGGCACTTAAAGACGGAAAGCAAAAAGTGAGGATAGCAGTAGCCCACCGTTCACAAACAAGATACATCGTCACAGATGTCGTACTCAACTCCGCTAAAGAGTGGAAGAATGGAAAGGTGGTCAAGCGTGACGACGCGTCATACCTCAACCAAAAGCTGCTCGCCAGGCTTAACGATGTGCAGCACATTCTTGACGAAATCCCATATACGGAGGGACTAACATGCACAGAACTCGTTGAAACAATTCAACATGCAAAAGCGAAGAAGTCACACACATTGCGCTCGGCATTCGAAGAACTGCAGGAGACCTCAACCGCAAAAGAATCCTCAAAAACAGTATATCGGTGCTGTTTTAACTTCATAACATCCATAATACCTGAAAAGACACTTGTAAACCACATCACACCACTCATGGTTAGTAGACTCGTGAAGGAAGGCAGCAGAAAGATTTCCCCAATATCACTGCAATGCCGTGTTGCACTTCTATCACAGATCATCAACTATTGCCAAAGAAACGGATACACAGAGTTTATCACGAACCCAACAGAAGGACTCAACAAAAATGTAATAGCGATACGGCAGAACTGGCTCTCTCCAGACGAGATAAGGAACATACGAGACTGCGAGATTCAGAGAAAAGACTTCGTCAAGTTTCGCGACATCTTCATGCTATCATACTATCTTGGTGGAATCAACATCATAGACATAGCGAAGATAAACTTCAATGAATGCTCAGACACGCTGCATTACATTAGAACAAAGACAGAGCGAAAAGCAAAAGCGAATCCTTTTGTGGAGTTTTCCATACCAAATGAGGCAAAACAGATTATTGACAAGTACAAAGGAAGAAATGGGCATCTTGCCATTTCCATATCTCCTGAAATAAGAATATGCAAAATATTTGGCCAGATTGTCCGGAGATACAGGAACTCGCTGAACCTCCCTTCCCTCACATTCTATTCCGCTCGCAAGTCGTTCGCACAGCACGCATTCATGCTCGGAGAGAGCGAGAGCGTCATTGACTATGTGCTTGGCCACTCACTCGGCGGAGGAAAGAACAAGATGCTTTACTCATACGTCAAGGTGACGCCCGAAATGGCGACAGCCTGCGTGAGAAAAGTGTGCGACTTTATCGCGTCGTCGAGAAATTTTTAGTACCTTTGCGGTACATTGGTTCACTAAGTGAATTAAATGTTTGACTTTTGGGCTGCTTGTGCGTGAAGCATAGGCAGCCTTTTTATGGAAAAATCATACAGCACCGAACATTTGCGCACCATGCTGTTATGGTATTGTGTAACGCAACAAAATCCGTGCTGTTGAGATAATGCGTTGCTGCCTCTGCTTTGCCCAGCAGGGGCTTTTTTGTGATTTGTCATAGCTGGTTCGTCTTGTCAAATGTTAAAAATAGCCCCAAATTTGAAGTTATTGGGTAAATATTTTTGTTGATTGATAGATAGTATTTAATTTTGCAATGCAGTTTGTACATTGTTTAGATATGGTAACAAAATCGCAGAACAACATACTTGCAGCGCAAAGAATATTAGATGCCAATGATTCATCAATATCCTTTGCGAGCATTCATTGTTCATACTATGCAGTGTTTCAATATATGAAATACTTGTTGGCAAACCTCACACATGGAGCAATTCCCTATGATAAACAAGATGAAATATGTCGCGAAAAGGACTCTCATAAAATCATTCTTGAAGAAATACGCAATCAGTTACCAGGCAGAAATTTGAAGAAAGAGCGCAACCTTATAGAGGCGATACGCGCATTGAAGACTTCCCGCAGAGCAGCGGATTACACACAAGAAATCTTTAACGTTGATGATTGTTTGGATATTAAACAAAATGCAGAGGCAGCTATCTCAATTTTAAAATCGTTTTTCAACAATAAAATACAAAAGGCATGAAGCAACAAATCAAACAGTGGGCAGAGGAAATGGTAAGTCGTTTCTGTTGGCTTACTATTAAGTACGAGTTCAGCAAAAAGTTGGGCACTTACCTCATTAGTTTCTCGCCATCAAATAAAATTGATGAATGTGATGAATTTAACGTTGAGGCGTTGAGATTTGCGGATAAGATGAACGATGAGTTTGGCGATGACGCGCCATTGTTTACCGATGATGAGAATTTATTCCCATTGTCGGGCAACGCTCATATTGTGAGTTTCACTTCATATTCGGACTATAAAGTAGTGAAGATTGTTTATGGTATGAAAGGAATAGACCGCTGGGACTCCAGTAGAACGCCTGAGACCACATCGCAGATGGTCAAAAGCGGTAAAGCTCAAACATACTACAATATTTTCGAATTAGCAGCGTAATCCTTATGGCACAACCAGAGAGAGTTATTGACTATCGAATAGTACAGATAGCTATTGATAGATTCAATATGCAAGAGCAACAATTGAGTGAGAAAGATGAAATCGGCATAAAGACATCATTTTCATTCCAAGCGAATTTTGAACATAAGGGCTTACGATGTATCAGTTCGTACACCTTTACCAAAGGGGAAGAGAAATTCATTGAGTTAACACTATCTTGTGTGTTCGCTATCAAACCAGAGATGTTTGAGAGTCTGTACGATGAAAGTAAAAAGCATATTGTAGTTGAAGCTTTTTTCTGCCGGTACATGGCAACAATCGCTGTTGGTGCAGCTCGTGGCGTTATTGCATCGAAGGTGCAGGACACCTTACTTCAAGATGTGGTTCTTCCACCAATCAACTTGGTCGAGACAATCAAAGCAGACTCGATTTTTAATGTAAAGTAGTATTTAGTTAATACGAGATAACGTAGTGCATAGTTTTATAACGATGCGGATTTTTTGCATATTGCAAGACAGTAGTGAACTTTGACGAAACATATAAATACCGAAGTGAAGATGTCGCAAGATTAATTGTAGCTATTCTGAATGAACGTAAAATTATGGTTAACATTACGAAAGTTCAGAAATTGCTATACATTATTTACGGGACATGGCTACGCGTTTATCAAAATAGGTTACTAAATGAACATCCACAGGCGTGGCCTTATGGTCCAGTTTTCCCAACATCAAGGAACAAACTAACAAAATCGGAAATTGCTTTGGAGGATATAAAAATAGAATATGTCCCCAGCGAATTAACAGAAGATGAAGAACTTAATCGCACAATAAACTTTGTTATCGCCCATTTTGGAAATTGGTCTGCTACTCAACTATCTTCATGGTCACATAGTCCAGGATCTCCATGGGACTATGTCACAAAACAAAATGGATTTGTTTGGGGAGATCAAATACCAGACTCCGTGATATATGACTTTTTTGTTCGACTTATAATATTAAAAAATGAGAAACAAGAAAGTCAAAATTAAAGATACTCCAAACACTATCCACTCAATTGACAATTTTGACATAGGCGAACTTTTGAATTTCGACAACGAGATACAAAAAGACCCTGATGCTGAAGATTTGGAAACTCAAGAGAGGAAAAGATATGCTCAAGATACGACTTATCGAAAGCATTTGGCTATTTGGGTTATGTCTGTTGTGTCTATATGGCTGCTTACGGTACTTATCGCAGTATTTTTAACTGGTCTTGCCATATTAACTTTAACGTCAACTGTGCTATGCACATTGCTTGCTACAACCACAATCAATGTTCTTGGTCTGGCTTACATTGTTTTACGTGGCATCTTTTTTGGTCATGATAAACACCAAAGTCGTAAAGTTAATAGATATAATCAACCACCATTTTAGTTTACACACCATAAAATCCGATAGCAAAAACGGGCGCACCCAGTTGAGGATGCGCCCGTGTCGGTTATATGTAGATGAACGATGACAATTAACTACATATTGTCCGACAAAAGTTCTCACAAACTTCTTAGTGTCAATAAGGATAAGTAAGATGGGAACTATATCTCTTTTGCAGCATTAATGATGCGACCCGCTAAATCGGTCAATGCCGAGCGAAGTTTCTCTTTCTCCTCATCGGTAAACTCAGTGGGGGTTCCATTTTTCAAGTTGCCATTCATTTTTTGGTATATCCAACTACGAGAGCGACCAAAATACTCCTCTGAAATTTCACCCCAGGACAGAAACATTAAAATGTCGTCCATTTTTGATTTCATTGTCTCCATATTCTATTTAATAAAATCCCCCTCCCCTGCGAGAGGGGGATTTTGTTTTTAATCTTCTCTTGAAAGAAGTTCGTTCAACACTTGCTGAATATACCAGCTTAATTCTCTCTTTCCTCGTGGGTAGGACTTTTTGTAATTTCTGATTGCTTCAATCAGTTCCCACTCTTTGTCAGTTAGTTCGTGCTTCATATTGCTTATCTCTTATTGACAATACAAATTTAGTAATATTTTTGTTACTACACAAGTATTTAAGCAATTATTTTAAAAAAAGTGAGATTTTCTTGTTGATTATCGTGTAAAAGTGGGCAATATTCGGTGTAAAAAAACAACCCCCACTCATCACGAGCGAGGGTTGAAAAAATTCAACTAATTTTAGAGATAACAGTTAATTAAAATAGGAAAAACTCTTTATGACATGTACCCATTTCCTTGGTTTCGGGTACATATCACCCACAATATGTATCCGAAATCGCCAAATCGGGTACACATCCTATTTCCAGCCGTGTAGCACAGGTGGGTCTAACGAATAGATTTTTGAACTGTCGGTTTTTTCTACTTTCAGCGTTATTCCATACTGTCGGTTCACGAGGTCATAGTATGTTTTATAATACATGATAGAATCTACAAATTGCAACGCATCATCAATTTCCTCTGTATCTAAAGCGTTGTTAAAATTCTTCATAACCAATTCATTCTTTGATTGTTCTTGAGCATACATAAACCAACCACTAAAGGCGGAAATAATCAAAAACATATCAACAGCATAATTTATAATTCTACCTTTCATAACTCTTGATTTTTTGTTGTAAACTGTCACATTTCATTTGTAGTTGGAATATCTTATGTTTATACTCGACTTCCTTTAGCCCGAAGTCACGTTGCATTGTCGCAATCTCGATATTCTTTATATCTTCGCCAAATTTCTCACCGAAGCTATAAACCATTGACAGGAATGTGAGCAATGCCCCTATACCGCCAACGGCTCCAACCCATTTTACAATACTATTAAGCAACTTCTGCTTTTTTCTTTTGTTTGTCATAACACAAATTTACAAAATATGCGCTATTTTACAGATAATTTGCGCATTTTTTTATCAGTCTTCTACCAAAGTAGAGGATAGCCACAACTCCGATGGTCATCAGCAGCCACTGCCACCAGTACAGACTATGCACCACCTTTGTATCGGATTTGTCGGTGTTGTGTTTCGTTTCAACAGGCTTCTCTTCGTGCGTTCGCTTGTCGGAAGCCGTGAAAATCGTGTCGTGAACCATTTTAATGCGCCACTTGGTGCTATATCTTTCCTTGAAGACAGTATCGCCCTTAATAGCGAAATAAACACTATCCTTGACGATTGTGGTGTCTATTCGCCACGCTATTGTTTTTAATGTGTCGTGGCTCTGCACCGTGTCGTGCAGAGCCACAGGCACTTCCTTGTACTCGGTTTCGGTGATGTATTTGGTCTTGCAACCGCATAGCACAACAGCCAGCATTACAAGCGCAAGTATCACCGCAACTGCCGATGCGCACCCCTCATATCTTGTGTAGTCCTTTTCCATTTACCCGAAGTTTACTCGAAATTTACCCGAAGTTTACTTTAAAGTTGTTGCACATACTTCACAATCGCATCGACGTGCAGCTGAATGATTTGCTCCACACCTTCTTCGCTTTTGAGAAATTCCAAATCCTTTTTGTTGCTGTAAAACATATTCTCGGTGAGTATGGCTGGGCAATTCGTTCGGTCGCACATCGCAAGCCCCTGAACCCAGTAGTGCTCATCGGGTACACACCTGTTGCCTTTTAGCCCTCGCTTGTACGCCTCGTCATACACGAGTTGAGCAAAACGCTTGCTCTTGCCGCTCGCATGCTTGCCGACCATAACGCAGTAGCCGCTGGCTTCGTCCCACAAATCACCGCTGGCGTTGGCGTGGATAGACACGGAAGCGCAGGTTTTAGTGCCATACTTCGCGCACAGTTCATTCACTCGCTCCACACGCCACATCAGCGCCCTGTTGAGTTGTGACTTGCGCAGCATCATATTGGCAGGATAGATAGGCTCCCTATCCTCAAGCCAAGTGTAATGCACGTTGTAGCCCAACTTCGCCAATCGTGCGCCAACTTCCTTGCCAACCTTGCGGCTGAACTTCCATTCGTAGAACGACTTATCGGGCGCACACTTTCCGGGGGTGTTACTCCCATGCCCCATGTCAATAATCAAATGAAACTTTTCCTTTTCCATATCGAAAATATTTTAAAAATGGCCGATCGAAACCAACATAATACCAAAACAACCCCTATCAATGGTTAATAATCGATTTTGAATTGCTGACCAGCCATTTTAGATTTCCTCTTCCACATCATCTACATGCTTGAACTTTGACAGGTCAATGTCGAAGTGCCGTTCTGTTTTGTCAACCATGATTTCCTGGAGCAATTTAGCCCATTTCTTGCCGTTGCAACTGCTCTCATTCTCAAGACTGCTCCATATTTCCCAGCCGATGACAAGACCAGCCGCAAGTTTCATGGCGTTGAAATTCAGCGAGTCTGTGACATATATGTGCAGGAAGTACGCGAACACCAGTAGGGCGTACACCAGCATCAGCGTGCGGAGAACATCACCGAAGTGCTTGCTGTTGAACTTCGGCGTGTTCTTTGTCGTCTTTCGTGGGTGAGCCTTACGGACACGCTTACCGAGCCGCCAAGCAGTGTAGCAGTCCATCAGCACAGCGGCGGTGCAAAGCAAAATATACGGCAACGTTGGTGATAGTGCCGTCGCCACTGCACTAATCATTGAAAAAACCATCTGGTAAAGTCTGTCTGAGTCCATAATGAGATAGATTTATAGTGATAGTCGCTTGCTCTTCGGCAGCTCTATACGCAAAAATAAAACAATAGTTCTTCGGTTATGCAAATCACTAAATTCTTGGAACTCAACAAAACAAAAAAGCGCACTCCTAAGAATGCGCTTATCATTTGTGTGTAAGATAGTTACACATCATAACCAGACCAGTTAATATTATTCTTCTCGTTCCAGCCTTCGCTCACGGCATCTGCTATATGCTGCGACCATGACTTGCTGAACTGCATAAATTCTTCAAACGTTTCAAATAAATAGTAAACAGGTTTATCGTCTGTTCCAAATTTGTATGTAGGCAGGGCGTAATCCTCTCCTTTCCTCTCGCAATAGTAGGCTACTGCAAAGTCCCGTGAGTAATTGAGCTGGTTAGCCTCGCTGAGCCACACGAGGTTGCCTTTCCACTTGAACCCTGACATGATTTTAGACTGGGTTTCCTCGTTGATGGTATCGATTACGATTTTCTTCACCTCCTCAAGCGAAGGTTTCATAGAAAAGTATTGCTGAAAAATATACTTCCCATTGCCATCTTCGAACAAACCAAAATACAATAGCCATCTGCGCTTCCCGACCTGAATCAGACGGTCAACTCTTTCGTAGTTCCCATATAGTTTTTCCATTGTCGTATATTTTTGATTGCTACAAATATACAGCAAAAATGGGAACCCTTTGCAAAAGGGTGAAATCTTGGCTATGTGAACTTGTACTTAATCTTATTTCCGTCAAACACCTCGCTCTCAATGGTGGTTTCAAATGGAAAGCCATCCTCTATATCGCTGATCTGGTCAAGGATGCTCTTCATTTCCTCGCTTGCCGTGAAGAACTTTCCCCACTCCTTCTTCTGCTGGTCGTAGAATGAAACAACATATCTGTCATCGCCTTGCGAAGTGTTAATTCCTTTCTCATAGTCATGAACCTCTATCTGCTTGTTACAGATGTTTCCCAACCGAGTGGTCTTGCCAGGAAATCTCTTCTTCCCGTCAGCTGGCGTGTACGACACGCCCATTTCTCCAAATTTCTTCATCTCTTTATTTGTTAGTTTTTTGAATAGGTTTTTGCAGTCAGCGTGACACGCCATGCCCTTGAACGAGCCGATTATCTCCATCCTACGCTTGCGTGACTTGACCTTTGATAGTTTCCTTGCGGCATTCTGCTTTATGCGCTTACGGATGAGCAAATGCGTGGGGTAGTGAACATAGCCGCACATGTCGAGACCTTCACTGATAGGACGAACAGCCTCATTACTCTTTACCGTCAATCCGAGCCTCTCCACCTCGCTCACATATATGTCCCTCAGCCTCCATAGCTCTTTCTTTGTTTTAGCTCGAAATCCTGTATCGTCACAATAGTTATAATACAGATATCGTGTTTCTTCAACACCATCTGAATTGATGATTTTGTAGCTCGGCACCTCTTTAAGCATACGATGATGAACTGGCGAGAGATAAAGATTAGAAAAGCATTGGGAAGAACGTAGCCCTTTCGACAAGCCGGCTGGCATAAGCGTGATGAAAGAATCGAGTATAGGAAGCAATATCGGGTCACTCACGTACTCCCTTATTACCTCTTTCATCTTGTTCTGGTCAATGCTGTCGTAGTAATGATGAATGTCGTTTTTGTAGTAGAACGGATATTCTTGACCTACATTTTTCAAGTCATCTTCGATAATGTGGTGCAACCAGTGCATACCACGCCCTTTAATGCTCGAAGCTGTATTCTTGATGAGTGTAGGGTAAGTGTACCTCTCTATAACGACCATGATAGCGTGTATTCCGATACGTTTATAGATTTTAGGTGCCTGCACATCACGCTCCTTTGGACCGTCCTTGACATGTATCTCATTGACATCCTCCCTTGAAATGCGAAAAGAACCATCAGCAATCTCTCGCGTCAAGCTCTCTACCCATTTCTTGCACTTTGGCCGATAAAGTTCCTTCTGCCGTTCATAGGCGAGGTGGTTAACCACATAATCAAAACTTTCGACCATATTTGTCAGGCTCACAATTTCCGGAATCAAATTGTTGAGCGGTTTAAATACTTCTTCCATTAGCCTTCAGGACAGGTTAGTTATTTTCCGGCTTTCTTCGCGGAAGTTACCGCAAGAGGGTTGCCGAGGCTCGAACACCTCGCACTTGCCATTTGCGACACGTCGCATACGGTAGTGGCACGATTAATGCCCTTTCATGCTCCTAAAACATAAAGGGGAGTCGAGAAATTGAGCCGAGAGCCGTAGTTCGTATTCGAGTTCGAAGAGTCGTTGTTCGCATTCACGAACACGAGCCCGTAGTTCAGGCTACCGTTGTTGCCCGCACGCGACACGCAACGCCCAGCCGGTGTTCTCTACCTTGATGCAAAGGTAAAAATAATTTCCCAAATATACAACGAGAGTGAGCAGCCGCTTGCGCGACTCTCACTCTACGCTTTGCCGATTTACGAGCCCGAACGCTACTCAACGAACTCGATTTCGCCCCTGAAGGCGAGCCGAGAGCCGCAGAACGTATTCGAGCTCGAAGAGTCGCTGCCCGCATACACGAACACGAGCCCGCAGTGCAGGCCACCGTAGCCGCCCGCACGCGACACGCAACGCCCAGTATAAGGTTGGTAATACTGCACATCGCAGTAGTGACTTATAAGCATAGTTGAAGTGCCTACATTCTTGGTTGCGCTCGGAACAACATCTGCAAAACGACCACCGCGAACTCTTGCAATCTCGTTTTGGTCACCAGTAGTTCCTACACCTTGAACAACTCGTTCAGAACCGTCAGGCATCCTAATGTGCCACTTGTGGTCAACTACACTACCAGAAGGCGCTTCGCACCTGTTCTTGTAAAACTCGTCATAACTGGTGATATTGACCGCCACATTATCCATCCACTCGTATTTGTTTCCCCACCAGTCCTCAAGTCCAAAGAAGCGAGGTCTGCCACTGGTTGTTTCAAAGAATGGTGACGGATTTGTGGTGCCATCTGTTCCACCTGTAAGTGATTCACTAACGCCAATGCCATTTACCGCCTGAGCGTTTCTTCGGCCATGCACAGCCATCCAAAGGTTGGCAATGTCTTTGTGCATTTCATAGTCGACGAGCTGATAACCATTTCCCCTGCATCGAGCGAGGTTCTGAATATCCTTACAAGTGTAGTTGAATTCCATCGATGAGGATGGCTGCTGAACAATGAGGTCACCATTTGCATCATACTTCCAGTAGCTGCTCGTAATAGCCGTATTATTTCCTTTAAGCGGATATACGCCACTTACAGAGCGTATACGGAGCAACGAGTCCAAAGAAGCCTTATAGCATCCGATGAGGCAGAACTGATGCTCAACCCAGTCTGGCTCTATAGCCTCAACATCAGAACTATCAACAGCGATACACTCAAGCTCATCATTACCGGTCTGCGAAGTGAACACAAACGAAGCCGCTGTTGATGGCACAGGAACAAACACATAGTCGCCCTTTATGAAGTCACTCAATGACGACTGCATATAGGTGAAAACTGTTGAAATCACCTTGCCTTCGCTATCAAGAAACACACCACCGATGCTGTCATTGTTAATACCAGGCCAACGAACCTGCTTCATGCCTTCAACATTCATACGGTAAACATTGTTGGCGCTTGACGTGGTCAGCTTGACTATATCAAAAGCATCCCCTTGATTAAAGTTCTGAACATACACACTCTTGAACTCGACGAGAAGTATTTCGTTGAGCTTTTTTCTGCTTATACCTCTTGCTGATGATAATGGTTCCTGCTCCTCTGTGGAGAAAGCTATATATTTGCGCTGATTAACGTGGTCGTTAATGCCTTTGTACCAGTAGTGTGGCAGCCCAAGGAAGAAGTCATAGCCCGTGCCGGCATTATCGGTCGGGTCACAAGGCGTTCCGTCCTTGAAAAGGCGCAAATCCTCGTCACTCACTTGCTTCAGACGCATTTTATTTGTATCCTCCATCCATTGCCCACGGTAGACATGGAGCAAAGACTGGAGTCTTGAAATATGGCCGCTCGGCTGATAACCATAAGGGTCACCATCGCTACTGCCATTATCAAGGTTGGTAATGTTACCATCATTGCTCTCTTCGTCGTCAAACATAATCAGAGTGTACTGCGCATTGTAGATGTGCAGCAACGGATAATACGCTTGCAAAACGTCCAACTCTGAATCCTCAATGAGCTTCGACAATATCCACTTTCCGCTCAAACCGTCACAAGCATTTTCAAGGTCAGAGCCTATGCCATGTGCTCCAGACGCTTTGAGAGCCTCAAGAATGGACGTATCTGCCGTAATATCCACGTTAGGGACGGATATTTCCGTAATTTTTGCTCCTCTGGTGACAGCATCAGACAGAAGTCGGAACGTGTCTATTTTAGGACACCCCGACAACTGCAATTTCGTAATCTTGGAAAATCCCTCGATCGTCAAACCGCTATCGGGATATACGATGTTAGGCAGGTTCACGAATGAAAGTTCTGTCATCGTCGCAGGCAGGTGCAACTCAGATATCGGCGAAGACTCGGCTGGTGTGAATGTGCGCAAAAGGCTTCCTTCCGCCAATACAGAGCGCAATCGTGGGCAACCGCTCGCATTAAGCGTAAGCACCTTCGTATTTCTGATGTCAATTTCTTCGAGAAAAGGCATCATGCCAAGGCTCAGCGCAGATAATATATCATCGGTGTACGTTGGAGCATAGTTTTCGCCACCAATGATGAGCTTACGGAGCAATGTGCAGTCAGCGAGCATCCAGTTGGAGTTCTTAGGCGTGCATCCGCTCACATCAAGCACAGAAATCTTATCTGCACCGAAGATGTAAATCAGCTTACCGCCGACACCAGTTGCCGCCTCCGTGAAGGTGTGGCTCTCGCCAGCCTTGAGATAGCAGGAGTATTTCGCGCTGCTGGTGCTGTCAACACCCATGCCGAAGTAGCCGTCTTGCGCTGCGGTAATCTTCACGGTGATGGCACCCATCACACGAGCCTGGAAGAAATGCTTGAATAAGTCGCCGGTCTGGAAGAATCCGTCACGGTACGCGAAGCGCTTGCGCTGGAACGCCGGCAGGCTCTCAAGGCGCAGACCATGCAATGCAGGGTAATGGTTGTCCGCAGCCGTAGCGGTCTCGATATACTTGCGCTGGCCGTCGAAGCTGCTCACCACCTTAGGCCATTTCAAAATGCGGTTGGTCATCCAGTATCGGTAGCAACCTGATGTTGAGAAAATCTCTAACCCCGTCTTGGTCTTTGTCGCACGCATGGCTGCCGCCGTGTCGTGGAGCGTAAGCTGTGTGCCGTTATCGTCAATCCAGACACCCTCTCCCTTTGCGAACAAGGCATAAGACTGGCGGAACATCACACCGTCCCAACCCTGATACAGGTGGCTGTTGGCACCGTCCATATCCCACGGAATGGTGAGGTAGCAGTCGTTGTCGGCCTCGTCCACACTGTCACCATCATACCAGTGGTTGAAGTAGTAGCGCATGTTGCCGTCTGTTTCCTTATACACGGCAATCATCATGTTCTTCGCACGCTGGTCAACGGTTGCCTTGTAGTCTGATGCCACCACATAGAGGTTGTTTGAATGAGGGGAGAAATACTTGTGCATTTCCCTCTGCCACTTCAAAAGGCGGTTCTCTTTCGTGCCCGCAACACTCTTGCCGCCAAGCGTGATGGTTGTCGATGCTCCGGCACCATTAAACACCTTCTCGCTCCCATCAGGGTTGAGGGCTGCGTTTTCCTCCGCATTGTCGGTGAGGTTCTGGTTGCACTGCTGGCAGAACTCCAGCTCACGGAACAGCTGGTAAGGCACTTTCTTGCCCTTAGCGAACAAGTCGTTGAGGTCATCATCATCTGGATAGCGAACTTCGTAGTAGGTTGACCACACAGGAACATCGCCATCGTCGGTGTGCAAGGTTTTAAGCATGTCGTCCACACTGTTCACGCCCTGCTGCCAACAGAACTCCTGATACTGGCGATACTCGTAGCACTCCACAGGGTTGAGCACTCTGCCTACGATGGTCCATCTGTTTGTGGACTTGTCGTAGGTCATAGTACCTGTGGTGTCGCGCCATGTGCCACCAGTGTACTTGTAAAATTTTCCGTCATTACTTCGGTAGACGGTTGCCCAGTCGTAGTTATCCACGCTATCCTCGGCAATCTCGGCACCAGCCTTATCAACTTCCACAAACTCGCTAACTGCGGCGGTTTCCGTCATCTTGCCGGTGCCGTCGTTCTCGATGAATCGAGTTTCTGGACCGCAGAACTCACTAATCATATAGAGGGTGCCGGGGACGAGTGTTGACGAGCCAGCGAGTACGGTAGCCTTGTAAGCGTCAATCTCCGTGCCTCTCGGTGTGACTATCTCAGTGAAGTCTCCATAGTTCACACAGCCCTTGTTATAGCCTGGCACATCCTCGAAGCCGAAGAAATGAGGATTGCCCTTATCCACATTGAAGTTCGCCTTGCTGTGGAAATATGCGTTCTCCGGCAATGTTGCAGCCTCTGCACCCTTGTCTTTACCAATCCTGTTGTCGGTACGGAAAAGTGCACAGGTGATGCCGTCAATAGAAGTGTGCAGTTCCTCGCTCTTGTCGGTGTTGAAGTTCTGTGCAGGGGTCATGTAGTCACTGCCGAGCGCAATCTGAACATCGTTCATCTGCTCCATAAGTGCGCAGTTGTTTGCGCCTGCACTGTCGGAGTAGTCAACCTTGATGGTGATAGTGCGGATTGGCGTGCTGCCTTCCTTTACACGGATTTTCTTCGAGCTTGCGAGATTTTTGGCATCGTCGAATTTGGATAGAATATCCACATCTCCATTGTACATCGTGCTGATTTCCTCCCTCGTGTGGAGCAGGGTGATCGACTTGCATTTCTTGAACTTCGCCTTTTTATTCTTGATGGCGTATGCGAGAGTTGAGGTTCCTTGGTTCGTCACAGGAACAGCCTCAACCTTGCAGTTTGCCCATGGGCGGTCTGGGAAGTAAAGATACAGGTCAATCAGCACCGAGGTCTTCTTATCCTTGATGCCCTCGATGTAGTCGGGGTAGTAAATCTCGCTATCAGTTACAGCAGAACCGTCTTTGCTGAGGTTCTTGTCCGATGTTCGTGTCATCACACACACCATAATGCCACGGTCAAGCAGTTTCTGCATGTCTGGGCGTGGCTTTGTTACGCCCTCGGCGGTAACGTCTGCCATCACTTGGTTCTGCTCGTACTCGGTGAGCATCGCCTTCGTGTCGGTAAGGTTGATGACATAGTTGTTGAACGCCTGAATGAAATCGTAGTATGAGTTCCATCTTGTGATTTCGAAAAGGTAATCGTCTGCGTCATTGCCGTAGAAGTGAATATTGTCGGTGAAGTTAGGGAATGAGCTTGACACGTCGATTGGCACACTCGCAGCCATATCACCGTTCTGATACACCTTGCACAGCATAATGCCGCTGTACGGAGCCATAGACTGGGGTTCGATTACAATATCAAAGCGATATTCCACATCGTCAAGGTACGAAGTTGCGGCAGTAGTGAACACAGATTTCAGAGCCTCATCACTGTCGCCGTTGGTGGTGACATAGAACTTCTCGCCAGTCATGACGAAGCCAAGACGCTCACCCATGCACCTGATGATTCGTGCGTCACGTTTTGCGATGTTCTTAATCTTGCAGGTGATTGACAGCGCAAGGCCATTCTGTGGAATGAACGGACTTGCGAAAGGCTGGTCGGTACATACAGCTTCCACATTCTCTGCGATACGCAATGCCATTCTACCCTCTGGCAGCTCTGTGCCGAAGTTGTCGGCTACAAAACCGTTAGAGGAATAGTTGGACCCCTTCACGTCGATTCGGATTTCAGAGCCGTCTGACGCTTGGGTCTTGATGGTCTTGTCAGTATCTGAGTTGCTCCTTCCTGCAAGGCTAATCTTGTAATATGCGCCCTCTGTTTCTGCAATAGCGAGCAATGAGCCGTTGATGTCCACCTGCATTTTCTCCACAAGGTGGATTTCTTCGCACACTGCGTCAAACACGAGCGTATCGCCATCGGAGTAGCCGACAATGCGCTTCTCGATGGTGTAATACTTGTTTCGGTACATCACCCTGTTAGCGAGCACCTCGCTTGTGTTTTTGGTGGTGTTGCTCACAACCACATCGACAGTTGGGCTCATGGAGTTGCGCTGATAGCAAGCCACATCAATAGACAATGTCTCAAACAATTTCACCTTTCCTTCGGTATCGTCGCTCCAGCGTGCCACAACGATAGGCTTGTTATAGTCTGCAACACTCTCACGCTGCTCAATGACCATCACAGCCGTGTGTAGCACATTGCCCTTGGTACCGCTCGCAACGTCGGTGCCTTGAATGCGGATAGGGTAAGCGCCATGGCCAAGACCAGTCGGGTCTATTGAAACATTGTGTGGGTAGGTGTCGTTGATTACGGTGTCCTGGAGCGTCTGCCACTCGCCATTCTTGTAAATCTCGACAAGTGTTCTGATACCCTTATCGGACGCGTTGTTTGGGAAGCGGTACATCGGAATAGAGGTTTTCGGGCCTCCTACTTGCAGAGTGGTCTCCTTCGTGTAGTTGAGGGTCTGCACGCTCTCACATGTCACGTTGATTGACACGATGCTTATGTTCTTGGTCGCTGTGTTCCCGCTGTCGTCGGTGACGATAGCCTGCAATGGCAACTCGCCGGCATCGGCACAAAGCGAACTCAAATCGAACTCAAATGAGTAGTCAGTAAGCGTTGCACTCGAAGCCTTGCGAGGGGTGAAGAAAGCGACGCTGTTCTTGGTGGTTCTGTTGACGAAGGTCACGCTCATGATACTGTTTGAGGTTTCCTGCGCTCCGACCTTTGTCACACTCATGATAGCGGCCTTCACAACAAAGCTACCGCCAGCCTTTCCGTAGAATGGGTTTTCCTTGAACGCGATAGCAACAGTTGTTCCCGTTGAGCCACCGCTTCCAGTGCCAACGGTGAACTGCATCTGGTCGCCTACATCATCGCCATCCGCATTGACGAGCTTAATCTTCACCACACCCTCAGTTTCGGTGTCAATGTCAATACCGGCAGGCATGTGAGTGTATGCGCCACCAGTTGACAGCGCATCCTTACCGCCCTTTTCTGGGGTGTCCGAAGTGATGACCTCGGAGCCTCCGCCACCGAAGTCCTTCCAAAGACCTACCTCACCGAAACCGCTGACCTCACCTTGGAACTGCTTAGTTTCCATCACATTCTCTGCCGTGCGGTAACTGATGATAAGTCCCTTCTTTGTATAGGTGACACCTGTCTCCTTCTGATATTCGATGAGGCGGCTTACAGCGGTAGCCAAGGTATAGAACTCACCTATGTGCGGAGTGCCACATAGATTGTCGATTACAATGTAATTCTCACTGCCGGCAGCAAGCGAGCCGAAATCCTTCCAGTTCTCGGTGTTGTACCAGTTCACCTCTGAAACGGTCTTTCCGATATACTGGTATGTTTTCCAAATGCCAGAACCGACCTCAAACGAAATAATCAGGCCGCTAACAGCCTTTTTTGCGTTCCAAGCGGCATGGACTGCGCTGAACTTCTGGTTCTCGGTGTCGCAAAGCACATAGTAGCCACTGATTGGCACCTCATTGGTGGCGTTGAAGATACTGCTCACGGATGAGCCACCGAATCCGCCCCAATCCTCTGCGTTGCCCCAATCGTTGCCGCCCCACTGGTAGTTCTTCAGTTCATCACCAGCAGACAGAGCCACAACAACACCCTTCTTGCGGATGCTCTCGTAGTCATCGCCAGCGGTCAAAACGAGGAACTTGTCAAACGAAAGACTGTCAACACCCACAAGAGCGTTGCCATTGAAGAACAAACGAGGCGCTACGCTCTTATCCAGTTTCTCAACAGAGGCTGATATATCGCTGATTTGCTTCTCAATATCCTTAACGGTGGAGCCTTTCGCCAAATCCAACTTCACCAATGACCAGTTGCTAATGGTCGGCATATCGTTTGGAAGGGTGTAAAGCAGTAATCCCACCTCTCCTTCGCCAAGCGTGAAATACACAGTCTCATGCTGCCCCGAAAACATATTTGTTGGGAAGTTGATATACTCGCCTGGCGTGGTGCAGATATAGAAGATATTCTCTGATGGCGTGCCAGGGTCTGTGTCGAGGGCTGCCTCGGCGATGAACTTGTAGCCATACCCCTTCATCTTGTTGATTACACCGTCCAGTTCCTTTTTTGCAGTCCCGATTTCCTCTGTGACGCTTTTTTTCAGATTCTGAATATCGGTTTCGGTGGTCAGATTGCTTGGCACCTGACTGCTATTCAACTTGCCCTCGCCGTCAAGCGTGGCAATTCCGCTGGGTTTGCCGATGCTATTTGACAGCTCCGTTACACCTTTCTGCGCATTGTTTGCGGCAGTAACCGCAGTCTGTGAAGATGTGTAGGCACTCTCAAGCTTCACCTTGTCGGCAGCGGTGATGATACCGCTATGATTGTCGGTGGCCACCGGCACACTGACGGTCTTCGCCGCATAGCCCTGCTGCTTGATTGTGAGTGTTGCCGCAGATTCAGTGACATCGAACGCCACATTCTGCACAAGCATCTTGGCCACGTCGGTTTTGATACTCTCGGCATCAAGGTTGGCGAATGCCGAAACCAAGTCACGCAACACCGAAAACGACACCTTCTTTCCGCCGGCAACCTCGAAGAAGTCGCCCTCGGAAAGCGTGGAAACGGCTGTCAACTGGCCAATGCTTCGGCTATTCGTCCGAATGGAGGACAGCACTGCATCAATAATGGATTGTTTTTCCTGCTCAGTCATATTGCTTAATCAATTAAACGGTTAATATTATCTGTTGTGCTACGGTAAATCTTTTCTGCTTCCGCATCGTCAATGCGACGGATTACAGCCTGGTTCTGCGCCTCAATCTTCGGGTCGATAACCTGCGCCTTGCGGAGCATCTGCGTGAACACGAAGCTGTCGAGCCCATCAACCAGCGTCTGTATCTGCGGAGCCTCTGAATCGCTCCGTGCGTAGCGGTCTCCGTTGAAGTAGACATAGGAGCAAGTCAGCAGACGGTTCAGCATCTCGGCATACCACACAGGTACACCTATTGCGTTGCCCATCGTGAATGTCTTCATCGTGTAGTCGTGGGCGAACAGTTCCACAATATCCTCACGCTGGGTTGTGAACTGCTCATTGCTTACCCCGAACTGCCAGCCGTTATCCTTGAAACCGCCCGGCACACGGAAGTCGAAGAAATAGACCATGTGGTCGATGACTGATACCACATCCTCCCTCTGCCTGTTGTCCTTGAAGCGGTACTGAACAAGCGTCGTGCGAGAAAGCAGGTTGGCATCGTCGGTGACACGGAACTCTTCACTGGTGAGGCTCCCGACGGTGAGTCGGTAGTGGCCGACAGACAGTCCTGTAAGAACGGAGAAGAACACCACCTTGTCAGCGTTCATCTTCCACTCGTTCCACTCGACAGGACCGATTACAGAGCCCGTGTGCGCGTCGTTGAGGCTCGCTGATGGCGCCGTGTCGCCAGCGGAGGCTATCACCTCCACCAGTATCTGGTCTGTTGGAGCCCACAGCTGAACGAATCGGGACGGCATACCGTCGGAGCGGTTGGCCTCGCTGAAATGCAATGGGGTGAATGGACTTATCTTCATAGTGCTGTTATGTCTTTAACAATCAATTTATACTCTATGCCGTTGAGCCTTCCGAAACGAGCCTCCGCCTCTCTGATGAACCCAGTGTAGCGGTAACCGCCAAAGTCAACCTGAACAAGCGCGTTGAGGTCAGAAGGCAGCGCCATATCATCGGTGGTAAACTCTATCACCCCAGCGGAGAACAAAGCCGTACCTGACGGAATTTCAATATCAGCGAGGGCGTTGTTTCCGTCACTGGAAGTCATGGTTAGGGTGACAGCCTTGCCATTGCCAACAGCCGCTATATACGCCTTGTTGTTGTCAACACACACTGCCGGAGCAAAGGATTTCTGGTTGCTCGGCGTGTATGTGGTGATACCTGTTGAGTGGTCTGACACTATACGGACAAAGAACACATCCTCATCCGCCTTGTCGTCCTTTGTCTCGCTCTCGCTCTTACGAGCCGTGAACTCAACGCCGTAGCTGTCTGCGCGGTACTTGCTCACAAGAGAGAGTTTCTTGTCGGTCAATGTGTAGCCTGTGGTGTAGTGGTTCGTGAAGTTGGTCTCAAGGCGACCGTCAATCTCCCCGTACTCCTTCTTCGAGTATCCGGCATCGACCTGCGAGTATATGATGCCGTCCTCAACATCAAACTTGAAGTCGCTGACATTCTCAATCACCTTCACCACATCGGGAGTGAACACATCGGAGCGGTGGACGAACTGCAACACGTTACCATCGGCACGGTATGTGTAGCCGAACACAGACGACATCCAGTCAGCGAAATTCCCGAACGTGGTGTATATCTTCGCATCGTATATCTGTCGCAAGTCCTCTGCCGCAAGAAGCTTGGTGCTGGAGAGCATACCGCTTGCGTCTTCTGCGATGGTGGCAGAATACCTATCCCCGGCAATGCTCTTTACAAGCCTGTTGATGAGCTCAAGTGGAGAAATCCCACGGCACGACAATATGGAGCGTACTGGGTCTGCCCATGTCACGTTCAGCTCACCGTCAAGCAACACCATTTTTCCTGAGAGCTCAAGATATAGCACCGCTCCATCGTTGCCGGCAGGGATATCGCATGTTCCTCTACCATAGTAGGAGATAGATCCGCTGTATGGAGTTACACCGTCGTCTGATACTGTACCATCGCTGATGTCGCGGTCCTGATAGTAGTCCTTCGCTACGCCCTTGTTCACCCATGCGCCATTGCGGTACTCATACACGATATTATTCTCCCAGTACGAGCCGTGCGTGTAGTCATTCTCACTGCCTACCACACCAAAAATACCATTATGGTCGCTATCGAGCATACCGAAATAGTCCTTTGCCATAGACTGCAAATTCTGAAGCGACGATGCGACATTCTCTTTTATCCTGTTGATGAAGATATTGGTTCTGTCGCCATGCACCACCTTGTACTGCAACTCATCGGAGGTAAGCGAGAACAGGGGTGTGCGCTTGTTGCCACCATTCTCGTCCTCTATGAGTTTCATAGCATTGAGATACGACACTGGCACATCCGCTCCTGGGGAGAGCGTGTTGTCCTTCGTGTAAGGGCAGAAGTAGCACCTCACCTTGCCGGTAAGCCTAACACTTACGCTTATACCGCTCTTGTTGATTTTGGCAAAGAACGAGTTCCCTGCTCCATAACTGCCTTCTTCTCCATCCCTCACCTCGTTGCACGGCTCAAGAAACTCCTTGCTGATAACCTGCGAGGAGTTTTCGTTGAGGATGGCTGTCACCGTCCCAGACTGGTTATCGCTCTTCGGCAGTTTGTAGGTAGCATAACTCGCCAACTCCACACGTTCGACATTGATGCGTGTGATGTTGAAGCCATCCACCGGATACTCATACTTCTGCGACTTCTTGCTTTTCAGCTTTGACGCAAGGTCGTTATCAATGGCGTTGATGCTTAACGCTTCGTCCTCAATCTCCACTGTCGAGAAATCAAGTGCGCTCTCGTACTGCTTCTCCCATTCGTGCGTGTCGGTTATGGTGTACACAGCGACACTCGCAGATGCCTTGAAACCGTCCGAAAGGTACAGTTCCCACAGCATATCCTTGATATCGCCGACAAACACGAACTCTGTCGAGAAAGAGCGCATCACGCCAGAGTAGTCTGTGCGCTTGAGCGAGAATGAAACCTCGTCCCAATTCTTCAGGCACTCATCGGGTATGGCGTGCTCGGTAGAGCCGATAGTCAGTATGTACTTCGTTAGCATACCAACAAAGTTAAACGCAAAAGAAATCGGTTTCTCAAAAGTTCAAATTCTTGAACGATGAGAAACCGAATAAATAAATTGTAACTATTTACTAATTAGCGTGTTTCGCCAATTTGCAAACTTCTTTTCATACTACATTACAGCCATAAGTTCACGACCTATTTTATGCAGGCCTTCCACGATACGCTTACGTTGCAGTTGACGAGGCTTCTTTGTGCCGTTGGCATAGTGGCTCAACTGGCGTTCATTCATGCCAGTGGCTCGTGAAATAGCAGCAAGTGTGGCGTAACGGCCGCAACTTTGCAACAAGGCGGTAAAGCTGCCACGCTTTCTTCAATGCGTCGCTCCAGGAGATAACTGTTGTCAGAAAAATGTGGTGAGCATAGCTCATAACTCTAACACGGAAATTAATTTTAGTATTCATAATCAAGTGAATTAAATGTTTGACTTTTAATGTTTTACACTGTAAAGATAATCATAATTAGCGAAAAGCGGTTCTCTTTTTTGCCGTTTTTTTGCCGTCAAACCATTTTTAACCTATTGGTTCACAACGGATTCGCTATTTAACATTGACCAACTTTGACAGCATTTTCCGTGCATCGTGTATGCGACGCTTTACGGTTCCCGAAGGCACGCCACTGGCGTTGGCAATCTCGCCAATCATATACCCCTTGGAGTAGTCAACGAGCGTGCCGATTGCTACCGAATGGCTGTCCATCTGGTGAATAATGGCGAGAATGTCGTCCACTCTCGCCATCTGGTCCGCCTCCTCCGTCCCTGGCTCGTCCCACTCACCAAGCCGTTGGGTGTGTGTGGTTGAAAGCCTCTGCTCCGTGTTCCGCCAAAGATTGCGCATAATTGCCCGACACCACGTCAGCAACGGTCGGCGGTCATCGTATCTGTCGCGTGCCTCAATCGCCCTGCATACCGCTTCGGCAGCGAGGTCATGGGCGCGCTCATCGTGGTAGTAGTACAGCTCGGCTATCCTTATCAGCTTGAAGTACACAACCACGATTTCATCGTCAAAGCTCACGGCTCAAGCGCAGCATCTCCCGGGCAGACTGACGCATGGCTGTGATGATGTTGTCTAACTTGTCGTCACGGAGGCGACGCACTTCTCTCTCTAATACGTCCAACTCACAGCGCATCGCGCTTACCTCTCGGCGAATGGCTCGAATTTCATTTCTCAATCGTTTCATATCCGCAAAAATCAGTAATTACATTTACTGTTATTACCATTTTTGCGGTCATAAAGTTCGGTTAAGAGTGAGAATTAGCGATTTTTGGACGTTGTTTAGCCCTATTATTTACCCTTTTAAGTTGTTGAAATTGCGGAGTTTAGAGCGAAAAAAGGCTCTAAATGGCCGTTTTTTGGTCTGTTTTTACGCCCTTTCGGGAGGTAATTAGACAAAAAATCCCAGAAACAGAAGTCTCCGGGATCGTTTTGTCGAAAATTGTCTCTAAATCCATAGAACATATGCAACTTGTGGGTTACATCCTTCCCCATTTAAGCCTGGTAACTTTTGGGGATGGAAATTTTCTTTTATAGGTTCTCTTGTAAGGCTCTTTTTGTGGGTCAAATGAGAATAAGAAATTACCCATATCGGTTCTAATTCCCTCATTATCTCCTGTAAACACAATAACATGAACCTTATATTTATCCTCATATTGAAACGTATAAGTCTTCCCAACTGTGAATTGGGGAAATCTGCTGTTATTTCTGCACTTACACTTCATTGTAGTAAAAGTTTTAAGTTATTGTTTTCTATATATAATATTAGATGCAAAAAGTGTACCAAAGTTTAATTTGACGGTCTAAATGGCATCATTCAACAGTAAAATATTCCTGATTTTGGCAACAAAGGGGTGCGGAATATTCCGCACCCCATCTAACGCAATGATATACAATGAAATAGGTGTCACAAAAACATACTCATCATTGGCGGTATCTTCGCCATTTGTTTGTTGCGTTCCACTGCCTGACGCACGAGGTTGGCATATACAGCAGCATTGGTGGTGGCTGGGTCGATAGACATCTTCAAGGTGGACATCACGAAAGCAATCTCTCCAAACCATGCCTTGCGCATATCGGTGACGGTCTGCTTCTTCTTCTGACCCCGTTCCTCGGAGAGTTCAGCCAGTCGCTTAATCTCGTACTTGACTTCATCGAGTATCGCATTGCAACGGCTCTTGATGGCTTCTTCACTTTTAAGTAAATTCTCGTTCACATCCAGTTCAAGAAGCACATCTTTCGCCATGTCGCTGCGTCCCTGGCTAATGAGGGCGAGGCAGATATGCAGACACGCCTCCTTCATCTGCAACTTTTGAATTTCCTCTGCCTCTATCATGTCAATCTTCGCCTGTGTTGGCGTGGCAAGTTCCTTGTACTCAGACATGATCTGCTGGGCGCAGGCGAGTTTGACGTTCTCGGTCGGGGTCTCGTCCTTGTCGAGTAACACGGACGCGTCGCCACACGACAACTCTATGAGGTTGTGCAGGGTCAATTGGTCGAGTCGGGTCTTCATATTCTGCTGGCGATATAAGCGTTGAACTTCTGGCGTTTCATTTCACGAGCCATGCGGTCGCTGAATTGGTTGAGAGTCTTAGTCACGGCTTTGGTGTTGGCAGCCATGCGACTCTCCAGTGCCGAGTAGTCGTTGATGACTATCGGCTGGCCAGTGGCACGGTCACGAGGAACAGCGGTAGGCAACGAAGCACCCAACGACAAAAGGTCTTGCGCCGTGACATCGGGGAACACCTCCGCACCTTTCGGCAGGTCAAGCAGGGTCGGCTTATCGGGAGTGACCCAAGCCTTGCCGTCGTACATCACCAACTCCTGACATCCACCATCACCGACGAGAGCAAGACCGCCGGGGTGTGGTTTCCCTTTCGTACCCTCTGCATACGCCTTGATTGGCTGTGCAAGTGCAGTGGCAAGCTGTATCGCTCCCATGGCACCGATAAATATTGCTCCTGGAATGCCGGCAGGCCATCCCAACTGAGCGTATGTCTGCATAATACCCAATGCAGTAGCCATCCCTATCTGAGCGATAGTATTCGCTTTCTCCACCATCGCCTTGCGGTACTCGATTTGAGCCTTCTTCTTCTCCAGTTGCTCCTGCTTCGCTGCGGTGGCGGCAGCGGCATCACGCTTACGGATTTCAGCCTCTTCGGTTGTGATTGCTCCATGCTCGGCAAGGTAGTCAATGTGGCTTACTTCCTGGTCGTAACGCGTCTGCTCCGCCTCAAGCAGTTCCTCTATCTTGGCGATTTGGTTGTCGTAGATGGCGGTGACGAAACCACTAATTTTGTCAATAGCCTCACCGGCTTTCTGCATCCAGTCTTGCAGGTTCTGTATCCTCTTTTGTTGGGCATCTTTCTCTTTTTGGGCGGCTTCCTGTGTGGCATCAGCCTCTCTCTCTTTTTGGGCGATTACGGCATCTGTGGTAGCGGTTCTGATACCGATTTCAGCGTCAGCAAGAGATTTCAGTAGTTCCATCGCTTCGTCGTGGGTCAAACCGTATGCTTCAAGAATAGTAGCGGCAGCATCCAATTCACCATTCTTGACCATTGCGGTCAGTTCTACAATCATGTCCTCATCAACGGCACCGATAGCCTCAAGTTGTTTTATCAGTAAGTCATATTGAGCCTGAGCGGTTTTGATGGCGTACTGTTCCGAAAGATGGGCGGTCTGTTCCTGATAACGCTTCTTTATCTCGGCAATCTTCTCCTCGTTGCCCTCGACTTCGGCGAGTTCCTTTGCGTACTTTTCTTTGAGTGAGTTGAGGTCATTGGTGTACTGGGCATCACGCATCACTTGCTCCGCTTCGCCTTGGGATAAGGCTTTCTCAATCTCTTTTTGGGCGAGTTGTTGCTTGTGCTCAAGTATTTCATTATCGAGTTTCTTTTCTTCTTCTGTGGCTTGATGTTTAATGCCTTCGGTAATATCAGCTGTTGCCGCTTCAACTTTAGCGATTGCTTTCTGTTTCTCTTCCTCACTCATTTTAGAGGCTTTAATGTCTTCTTTCAAGTCATCACGCTTCTTTTCAGCTACAGCAATATCATTTTCTTTCTTTTGCCTTATACGTTTTTTCTCCGCATTCAACCAATCCTCTGTGTACTTCTCTTCCAATTCACTCGCATAGGAATAGCCACTAAGCAGAATTGCGTTTAATTCATTTTGAATATCTTCTGCATTCTTTACTTGTGGTGTATTTTTCCCACCACCGCCTTTGGATGGTGTATTTTTCCCACCACCGCCTCCATCTCCACCAGCGAAGTTTGCAGGTTCAAGACCTCTATTTTTGACGAAATACTCCCATGCACGCTTTGCCATAGCATCATACCTGGCAGCTACTCTGTGCATTGCTTCGAGTGCAGCTTTGTTTCCTTGTTCTTTTGACCAAGTCGTCATTCGCGAAGCCTGTTCAGCGGTCAGCCAGGTTGTTCCACTTGGTATGCCTCCGCCATATCCATCGTATTTTGCGGCTTCTTTTTGGTCGTTGTTCATTGTAAGTCCAGCCTTTGCGAAGTCGCTACGGCTAACTCTATCGCCTTCCCTGTAAACTTTGTATTTGAATGTGGAAAGTTTCTCAAGTTCCTGCAACTTCAACTGGGTGATGCGGATGTACTCGGCATAACCTGCCATAGCCATGGCACGACGCTTGATTGCTTTCTCAACGTTAGGGGTGTTATTCATGTAGTTTTTCTCCACGGCCTGCACACTTCCAACGCTGTCAGCACTTTCGCCTGCCGATTTAGCCAAAGTCTCGAAATCACTTTTATGCTGAACCAAATATTTGCGCTTTGCCGCAATGTCATCTCCGAGGGCGTTCCATTGCTCACGCATCACCTTATACTTGGCAATCATCTCACCGGCACTATTGCCAAAAGACTGCGCCATGTTATTCATACTTTCTTTTCGCTCGTCAGCAGCCTTCTTGGCTTCCACATCTGCTGTGGTGGCATCTTTGGTGGCTGCAGTGTAACCTATAATCAGGCCTACCACTGCTAGGATTGCAGTAGCGAGCAGCACATAGGGGTTTGCTTTAGCCACTACATTGAATGCGGCTTGAGCAATGGTTTGTGCTTTTGTCGCTCCAGTAGCAGATGCAGTTGCTGCGGCTTCTATCTTTGATGCTGCGGCTTTTGCTTTGCTTTGTAAGATTGCGATTCCTTTCATGACATTGGATTGGCGTTGAGTGATTAACTGTAACTTTTCCAATGCCTGAACCGATTGCATCGCAATTTGCACTTTCTCCATACTTTGCTCAAGAGTTTCGTTGCTGATGCCCAAAGCTTGTGCTGCACTTGTACACAGTCCAAACACAGATATAGTAGCTTGCGCAACTTCGTTGAGTGTGTCAAAGCCTCTGGTGTCACTCGCTGAATTGCTGATGCTTTCCTTTACATCCCCCAAGACGTCTTTCAATTCACCTGCTTGCTCAGTTAACTCTCCAATTTTATGCTTCAGTTCCTGCCCGGCAGCACTATTCTTCTCTTCTTCGGTCATGTGCTGATACTCCAAAGTAGCGGCAGCAATTTCCATAGTCAGTTCTTTGAGGTCTTTTCTCAAAGACTGAGGGGCTGCATCAGCAGCAACGGCATCCATCTCGCCTTTGAGCTCCGCAATTTTTTTCGTTAGTTCAGTCATATGATTGACCATTTCCTTGCCCCTGGCACTCTCTTTCTCCTCTGCGGACAGCGCATCAAACTGGCCAGTCAAAGCGGTCAACTCAAACGAGAGGCGAGTGATTTGCTGACCTGCGGCACTATTCGCCACGGCATCGTTCACCTCTGACATGGTAGTCTTTATCAAACCGGCTTTCTCTGTCAATTGCTCGATACTGGCATTGAGTTCCTGCCCCTCGGCACTCTGCCTCTGCGCCTCGTCCATTTCGTTATACTGAAATTTCAGCGCGGTCAGCGTCTCGGTGAGTTCGTCGTAAGTCTTTTTCAGCCCGCCCTGAGCGATGGCATAGTTGCCGACATTGCGCTGGAACTCGCCCATGTCGGCGGCAAGGTCTTTCAGACGTGCGTCAAGGTTCTGTATCTCGGCTTCAAGTAACCGACCTTCTTCACCTGCTTTCTCGGATTCGTTCAAACCTTTCTGCGCCTTTTTGAGTAATTCCAACTGCTGTGAGAGGTGAACATACGACCCTTCGGCTGCATTCATTTCTTTCGCTTGGACACGGACAACACTTGCCACTTCCTGCATGGCGGTTTTCAGCCTGTTCTGCTCGGCCATTAGGTTACCGCTGCGACGTATTGCTTCGGCATCAGTAATTTGGCCATACTTGCGCATCTCCTCTACTTTCTTGATTGCTTCTTTGTTTCTTGCCAATTCTGCCGTATACTGCGCCAACTGTCTGGTGTTTTGCTCATAGGTGCCAACTATGCGCTCTGCTATATCAAGAGCCTGCAAGTTTTGCGTGAATGCGGCTCGCTGGGCCTTGTTGACCTTTTCTTGTTCCGCCAACTGCCGTGAAATGGTATTGGTGGTGTTGGCTATAACCTGCTGCTGCTGTTGCAACTGCTGGGTGTACTGCTGGGTGGCTTGCGTGGCACGCTGCATCACGTCATTGGATAGCTGGCGAAGTGCGCTTAAATCTCCTTGCACCTCGACAGGTATCTTTAGCCCCTTCGCGAGTTCCATGGCACAATCCTTGAACTGCGCCATCGTTCCCTCCATCTTGCGGTCAAGTTGCTCCAGCTGGTCCAATGCCTGTTGGGCAACAAGGTCGGTAATCAATGTTTCGTTTGCCATATCAATACTGCGTTATGATTTCGATAATTTCTCCTTTTATTTCCGCTCCCTCGCTGACAAAACCATACTTCCCGTCAACGGTGCGGTACAACACTTGCGGACGGTCCAGCAAGACCGCCGTTTTCCTGGCCAGTTGCGCCTGTCTGTCGCGCTCCCTCTGCCACTGCTCTGTAACACATCTGCAACTCATAGGCTCATGAACCACCGCCTCAGCCAAGGCATAAGATAGTTAGTGTTGAAATGCGCCACAGCCGGGGAACTCAATGCAAAAATCTGTGAACCGTACTTCCTCTCGACCTGTGGACCACCGTCCCAACCGAAGGTGAATATCTCCACACCCTTAGACACAGCCCTCGCGTCGATACTGCTGTGGAATGTGCCAAAGATGAAAAGGTTCGGCTGGTCTATTGACCTCGCTGGCAAACCAAGGCGGTTGCTCGCAACTGGTGGCGTGATGCGCATCTTCCAGTCAATGTACCTTTCCGGGTGCATATAGCACGACACCCAGTGGTCGGCCACCTCATCAAAGTAGCCTGCGTTGTGGTTGAGAAAATAGGGGTCCTGTGAGTATGACGGAAACAGCGGTGCGCCACGACCGTCAATACCCGAATATAACTGCTCACGCACAGACACAACCATTTCCCTCTTGTTGTCGTCCATGCACTTGACAATCTCGGACTGTATCATATCTTTCGAGCGACGTATCTTGTCGCGCATCTCGGCTATCGTCATAGTGGTGGTGAATAAAAAATGGGACACGTCGTAGCGGCGTGCCCCGTGGGTGGTTTACTTCTTTTCGGTAATCCGCTTGTAGACGTCCGCCAACATCTTCTTGCGGATATCCTTGTCGCGGTCAAGCCAATGGACACCGATGTGAGCCTTGATGAACTCTCGCTCGGTCATCCGCTTGACTGACGCATCGACAAAGGTTACTCCGTTGTACTTCATGACAAATGTGGCTCAATGCCGTAGATGCCCTTAACTGCGAGGGTGGCAGCAGACTTGAGCGTGGCGGTGGTTGTGCCCGAATCCATTGTGAGGGTAAGGACCTCCTTTACGCTGTCGTAGGTTGCCGAAGTGGCACCGGTGAGCACCTCTGCCGCATTATCGGCGATGAGCTGGCCATACTTCGAAGTGGCGTCACCCTTGCCGTAGAACTCAATCAACTTGTAGTCGTTGCCCGATGAGCCGACCTTCTCCAGCGTCACAGGCATAAGGCCATAGACTGCGGAGAGAGCATTGAAACCGAGAGGAACGACATCGAGGTTCATGATGTACTCCTCAACATCCTGATAAACCACATTCACAACAAGCGAAGCCTTGTCGCTCGCACCTGGGTGGTCGTTGCCACTTGGGTAAATAGTCACAGGGACACCTGCGAGAACCTCCGTGCCGTCGTTGAGACCGTAGAGGTTGTTCTTGATGTCGATGAGGTACATGTCAAACTCTTCCTCAACATTCTTGAGGATTTGCGCACGCAGGTAATGACGGTACCTGTCGAGCGTGAGGGCGTCGGTTCGTGCGCTCATGCCGTTGTAGGCATTTGGACCGTAACCGACTTGGCTGGTCTGTGCTTCGCCGCCATTAGGCTCCCAGTTGATGATTGTAGGGAAACCGTAAGCGCGGTTTGGCACATCTGCATGGCAGGCTGTGCGGAGTGCGTCCATAGTCTCGTAATCGAGCTTAACGCCGTGTTTTGTCAGCACAAGTGCCTTGATTTTGTCATAGTCGATTTCGCAAACCGACTTTCCAGTGAAGAAACCTACACCTGGACACGTTCTAATTCTTGCCATAGTTATAATCTACATGATTGGTTATTAACTTTAATTTCAAGCGAGCGGATATCGATAGCGTCAATGGGTTCGCTCACTTCCTGACCGCTCGGCGTTACTGCGCCATAGCGTCCATAGTCGAAGTTCTTACTCATCGTGTGGGGAACATACTCAAGAGCTCCATACGCCCAGTCAAAACGCTGGTCGGACAACAATACCTCAATCAGTTTCTCGTAGATCGGCAACAATATGCGCTTGAACGAAGTCTCCATACGCTTCTCATTACTCCAGTCCTTCCTTGATGAACATGCGATGATGAGGTTTATCTTCGTCTTGTACTGGTAGTCGCCGGAATCGACAGTCACCACATTCGGGGTCTGCAAAGCAATCAGAGGGAACTTCACCGGCATGGCGTTCGCACCCTTTGACCGCACGTCAAGCATATCCTTCACATACTGGGCAGAACCGAAGATGTAGTTGATGTCCACACCGTCCAGCTCATCGGTAGTGCCGTCTGTCTTGGTCTTGGTGATTATCACAGACTTGCCGACACTCTCGACTATCCCCCCGAAAATATCCTCTATCTGGTCCATCATATGTTGTACTGGTTAATTTGAGTTATCATTTCAACATTGTAATAAACATCGTAGTCGCTCAATTCCGCCCACTCAACGAATCGCTTGTTGAGCTGCACCATATCGTTCCACACCTTCACCATGCGCTGGCGTGGAGACTGGTTCTCGTTGGCACTCTTTATCTTCACCAAGCCCGTGACGGTCATGTTCTGGTTGACATCGCCAGCAAGCTTGAAATAGACATAGTGGGCAAACGACATCCGAAGGTGGCTGCAAAGCTCCTCCGCCTTTTCATCAGTATAGCCGTCGTCTGCCTCGCACTTGGAAAGGTAGTCGGTGACCACTGACGCGACACCCTTGCCGACCATCTTCAACAGGAACTCGTCCTGATACCACTCAATGTAGCCGTTAATGCACTCCTGCACATCGGCAGCATTGTTGTCGAGGTCGTCAATGGCACGTGCGTTCATCACTTGCAACGGACCGACGTAGAAATATGAGCAATCTATGAGGTTCATTTTACGATATTACTTTTTACCCTTTTTTGGCTTCTTGCAGTCTGTGACAGCGACTTCCTTTTCATCGCTCACGTCTGCGCTCTTGTCATCTTCTTCACCGATAGTGAGTGGGGTGAATGTGATTTCACCCCTCAACACTCTGATTCGGTTCTCTTGAAGCAGTTTAGCCAAAGCGGGACCTTCAACTATATACTTCATAGGCGGTTTATTTAGTTACAGCAGTCTTGAGTGCTGCGAGGTCGCCATAGGCGAACGCCCAAGGATTGTAAATCGGGAAGATAATCTCTTCCTGGGCAATAAGCACAACCTGATTGGTGAGCTTGGTCTCTACGTCCTCAGCCCACTCAAGGTTGAGGTTGGTGTAGTCAACGAGCGCGGCAGCAACTGGCGAGAAGTCGCCGACAAGGTACTTGCCTGCTGGAATGCCGGTGTACTCGATGATAACACGACCTGCGATAGTCTTCACTCCTCCGTTGTTCTGGACGAGATCGAGGTTGCGACCAAGGGTGTCCTTCTCGCTCTCGATGGCGTTTACGGTGATTGGGTTCAGCACGATAGCGGTAGGCGTGTACTGTGCGTAGGTCATCACTGCAAACGCGGTCTTGATGATATCAAGGCTGTTAGGAGCCTCAATGCTCTTGAAGCCGCCGTTGTTCACGACGAAGGTCATCTTGTCAACGGTGGTCTCTGCGGTCTCCAGTTTGATATCTGGGAAAAGGAGCTGACGGTCGTTCATCTTGATGACATTTTGAACCGAGTTGAGGGCGGTCACATTGGTGGCACCTGCAAACTTGATTTTCATGCCGTCGAGAATTTCGGGGTAGGCGTTGGCGAACTCTACAATAACACCACCGTTGGCGTTGTAGGCGGTCACACTCTTTACAGAGCCGGCAGCACCGCTTACGATAGCCTCGCTGATGATTTTCTCGATGCTCTCCACACCCTTCTTGTTCACTATACCCTCAAGGTTCTCACCGTTGCCGTCACCGAAGAGGATATTCCAGTCCTCAGCCATGTAAACGGCTTCTGGGAGCATAGCGACGATATAAGACTGGATGTACGCACGGCTTTTGAGCATTCGCTTGCTGACACGCAGGTGGGTACCGAGGCGCTTTGTGCTGACCTGGTTTTCCTTCACGCTGATGTGAGATTCTGGCAAAGTGCCGTTCTCGGTCACATAGCGGGCGTTGCGGTCCATGTTGGTGATTTCTGCGAATGCCAGCTGTGGATAGGCAGGATCGCCTTGCAAAGCGGTGAGGATGTCGCGCATGTGAAGACGCTTTGGGGCGATTGGGTTCACCACGCGGTTCTGCTGCTGGGTGATGAGGATATTTCCGCTGTAATCGTCGGTCATTGACACGATGTCCTTGAGGGTAAAGCCAGAGAAAACGCCTGACTTGCGGCTCTTGCCTTCCTCAAACTCACGGAACTTCTCGCTGTCGAACATGTCGTTCAACTTCTCTGTGAAGCTGTTGACTGCGTTCATGGCACCTGCGCCCTTCTCCTTTGCCTTGGAGATAACCTCCATGGCGCTTTTCAGCATGTCGCGCAAATCCTCGTTGTCCTTGATAACTTGAGCGAACTTATCGGCATCGTAGCCCTTCAGTTGCTCGTTGATACTCTCAAATTGGTCACTCATGTCCTCCTTGGTGATTGCACCTTCCATTGCCTTGTTGACAACGTTGCACATCGCGCCAAGAATGTTATCCATGAAACTCTTCTGTTCGGTGTCCTTGATGTTCTCAAGGGTATAGCCGAAGTCTGATTTGTCTACCTTCTTGAAGGCCATAACGATAAAAAATTAAGTGGTTAATGTTTCTCGATAGCAGCGTTGAGGCTTCCGAAGAAAGTGCCGTCGGCGGCTTTCTCCTCCTGTTCCTCTTCCTCTTCACGAGTGTCGTCTGACGGCTCGTCTTCGGTCTTCTCTGAAACAGGAGCTTCCTGCCCAAGCGTGATACTCGAATTGAATACTCTTGAATAGCAATGCGGACAGTAGGCGTACTCGGCGACGTCGGCAAGCGACTTCTGCACGAGCTCGGTGTCTATCTTACCGTCACACTTGCTCAATATAGGGTTGAGAATGGCAAGCACAGCGGCACGGATTTCGGGCTTCAGCTTGCTCATCTCTTCACGAACAATGCCGTCAGTAAACCAACGCAGGTAACTGTTGGCAATCTCCAACACCTGCTGGTCAAAGGTGTGCCTGTCGGCATCGTCCCAAACAAACTCCTGCCCACAATGTGGGCATGTCACAACGACTGCGCCCTCAAGCGCCTTGTTAAGCATGTCAAGTCTCATTTCGTATTGTTTTAATCGCTCGTCCGTGTAGCGCATCTGCAATGCGCGGCGGATGAACTCGATGTTGTCCCTAACAGTGGCTGGGTCGTCGTTCTTGATGCCTACAAGGAAAGACTGAGGGTTGCTGCCCCACGAGGTGAGCGTGCTGTACTCCCACATCTTCCATTCGAGAACCTTACGCTTGTCCTCACTGTCGCGCTTGATGGCTTGCACGCCGATGGAGTGCTCCAGTGTGCGACCTGCCGCCGCATAAAGTTTGTAATCCTCCAGTGTGTCGCGTCCAATCTGCTTCGCGAGGTTGAGCTGGCCAACCATCACAAGGTTGCCGTCGCGCTCCTCTCCCTCAAGAGGGACACCAAGCAACTGGGTCGTGTCGTGGTTGAGAAACCACTTCATACGGGCAATGTTCTCTTTCAGCGTCTTGTTGAACGAACCCGGCATTGAGATGTCATTCTGGGAGTCAACAATACCGATGCCGTTAACGGCTACCGTGACGATGCCCTTCGCCTCGTCCAAATCATTCGCCTTCGTCTTGTATAGCAGGCGTTGATAAATCTCCTTCATCTTTTTTTGGGTTTTGGTTACTAAAAATTTTCACTCTCTCTATTTCTTCAGGCGTCATCTCCGTGACGAGCTTGTCGTACACCGGGTCCTCAACCTGTTCATATCCTTGCTGTGACCGCCAGTCGTTCAGCGTTATCAGTCCGCTCTGGAACTCAATCTGGCATCGGTCGGTGATGCTCCTGTGAACCTCCTGCTCCTCTTTCTTGCCGGTCTGCAAGCAGCTCACCTCGCTGAAATCAGCATCCAGGTAAAGACCATCCAGGTCAAGACCGAGGAAATGAGTGAACTCCTGGCAGAACCTCTGAACCATCGGTATAATCACCGAGGTGTAGACCGCCTTCTCTGCATTTGCCTGATTGGAGTATGTCGACTGGTCCTTACGAGGTATCAGCACAGGGGGAATGCCGTATGCGCCAGCTACCACTACCGCATCAGCCAATGTTTCGTCAAAAGGCTGGAGGTCGGTAATCGAAAGGTTGGTGCGGACGAATGACAGCTTCACATCGCTGATGCCGTAAGGGTACTTGCCATCACCGAATCCGTACATCTTGTCCGCCTCGTCAAGCACCTGCTTCTTCTCGTCTTTAGTGAGCGCACGAGTGCCCATTTCGTCACTTGTCTCGCTCACGAGCCAACCCAATCCGCCACGTTTGACGTAGATTACATTTCTTGCCTCGTACACGGCGATGAGGTTACTTATGGCTTTCAGCACAGAGCACAGACGGCTCTTCGCCTTCAATGGGTCGCTCTCGTAGAATCCGAGCGAGTCGTCAGTGTCACGGAACACGCACTGCGGAGCGATGGGATTGTGAATGAACCTGCCGTAATTGTGGTAGTATGCGTTCACCACGTCCTCAACATCGCTAACGCCATACATGTCGCCCATGACGCTCTTGTACTCGATGGCAACGTTAGGAGCCTCAAGCGTGATGTAACGGTCACACCACTTGTAGAGCGTCTTAGAATTGACAAACACATCGCTCATGGCTGCCTTGATGTATGAGTTGCCGGTAAGCAACTTGTAGGCGAAGTGCTTCCATAGTGTGCGGTACCATGACTCGAACGCGTTAGGTCTGACAAGCAGATTGTTCGCAAACTGGTTGTCCCAAACCACTGTGTCATCCTTGAACCTCTTCAGGATAAACTTCGCACCAGCAGCACGGCTGGCTATATAGTTCACAGGCCAAGCCACCTCAGGCACGGAGTTGAAAAGCGTCACCCAGTTGGCATTAGCAACATAGGGCATGGCAATATCGTGCATCAGCTGCATTCTCCGTGCGGTGATTCCGCTGGAGGTGGTAGCAGGCTGACTTCCCTGTACAGGTGTCGCGCTCTTGGTGATGAAGCCTAATGTTTTCAGTATGCCCATGCGTAGTTTTTTTGTCTCTTGCAAAAATATTTACAAAAAAGGTCGGTTTCGCAGAACACTAAATTCTTGAAAACCGACCCGAACGAAGAAATATGGTTTTATTTGCCCAATTCTTTGCTAACAACTTGATTTATAGATTTGTAAATAAATTTTGCATCGTAAATAAAAAATTACACTCGTTGCTTGAGGTAATAGAATGGACTGCCAACTATTGAGAGATAGCCAGTTGTTGCAGGGAGCAATTGACCGTAATTCCTCTTGATGATGTACTTTGTGTTCAGTGAGCGTGTGCACACATGTTTTCCGAGGCGTGTGTCTGTGTAGAGGTAAATCATCTTTTCCCATACGCCACCGCTCATTGACTGTTTCACTACCACCTCGTCGCCGTAGTGGATGTCAATGCCGTTGATTGTATTGCCGTACTTCTTGAATTGCGCCCAGAATTTATCCTCGTCAAACAGATTGGTGACATCTTCCTCAATGTTTGCGTCATCGTCGAAGAAGTAAACATTGTTGACGTTGATGTCTTCGAGGTCGCCAACCTCAATGTGTGAATCGTAGTGGGTGCCGAACTCGTGGTCAAAGCTATCATCAACTTCCTCCACATCAAATCTCGCATTAACGCTTACGAAGAAGTGACCAATCTCAATTTCCATTGGGCAAGTGGTTTCATCTTCACTTTCTGGCGTAAACTCTGTATTCATAATCTCTTCATACAATTTCTCGTAGAAGTCGCTTGGGAAAGAAATGTTAGGGTTCATATCTAAGATTATTTAAATGTTTGACTTATAGTGTTTTATTTGCTTATATATATGCAATTTTTGTACCCAAAAGCATTGTTTTTGCCGTTTTTTGTCGCCTTAACATTTGCTGACAAATCACAAGCCGTTCCTCACTATGATGCGAGCAAGCCCGGAAAGTGCGGCACTCGCACCTACGGTATCGTCTGAAGAGGTGTCGGAATAGTCCAGCACGTCGTTGATGAACTGGCCATATTCTGCCTCTTCAAGCATATCCGGGTTGATACGTACATGCGAGCGCACCCAGTCACTCGTGGCCATGATGCGTGTCCGAACATCTGCGCCCATCCTCAGAACGCTTACATTACCGAGTGAGCTGCGCAGGTTGCGCACCATCTGGAAATAGGCAGGTGGGCACTCCACCATGTACTGGTCTGCCGGCAAAGACATTACCGCTTGCTCTATTTCCTCGTTGCCCTTGACACCACGCCTGCACACATCGGTAAGGTGCCACCTATCACCGACACGTGCCAGACGGGCAAGGACGAACAATCCGCCAATGGACGGAATGACATAAACCGCCGTGCGCTCGTAGTCGTACTCGGTAGATGGGTTGAACATCTTGAACTCGCTCTCGCTGTACAAAGACCTCTTTCGTCCCATACTGAAATCCGTGTACTGCTGGCGCAACAAGTCATGTGCTATGTAGCGGAGAGTATCGGTACAGTTATGAACCAACACGCCATCCGCTATGAACTCTGCATCTTCTACCGAGATGTCATAAACGTCGGCTCTGCCAGCTAAGCTTGCAGGCACATGCCCTGCTACAACACTTCTTCCGAGAGTACTTATTGACAACAAATTTAGTGCCGCATACTGGGCAAATGCGCTCCACATTGTCAAACCCTCGCTCTCTTCTCCACTTTGATTTGCAATTATTCCCGCAGAATTTGCCACCTTGTATCGCACGGCTCTGAAACTCTTTGCCACAGCAGATGCAATGGTACGTCCGATATTGACGTTTTGCCATCTGCTTCTTTGCGTTTTGCGAGTGCCATTCAAATCCTTCTTTTGACCCATGCCATGCTGCCGCTTTATCTCGGACTGAATCGAGTTGCTGTTTGTGCTGTTCCTTTTGCTCTTCAGGCATGTTCTCACCATGATACTTAACGTGCTCAGCCCCAAGCAGCAGAGCAAAGTTGTTGATTGTATTGTTATCGACATTCCCATCAATGTGGTGAACATGATAACCTTTGGGAATTTTGCCACGCTCGACAAGCCAAATGTAGCGGTGGAGTGTGATTTTTTTCCATTCGCCGTCAATTTCAGCCCAGCCTTTAAAGTATCTCCTATCGCTCTCACATTTTGCGTCAGGATAGCGATGAAACTTGAAACCGTTGTACGTTGTAGTCTCTCTATGCATAGATTTCCGTTGTTTAGAATTAATACTTCATCGCCTACTTTCAACTGATAAGCAGGCAAAAAACCTCTTGTAGTATAGATTGGGTGGTCATAGGTACACTTCAATGTTTTACCACACACAGTAATATGAAAATATCGAGCACTCCTACTGGTACACAAAGAATTATACACCATAGAATAGCCAAATCTTGTTAAAACCTTGTCGCCGATTTTAACGTCTTTAATCGGCACTTTTCCGTGGTCAGTATCCACCAAAGTATCACCCACGAAGCAGTGGCCATGCGCCTCATACTTCTGCTTTGTCACTGGGTTGGTCACCTTCTGCTTCGCTATCGCACCGTTCTCGTCTTTCTGCACAGCCTGATAATCGTCTATGCTCACCGTGCAGTCATCATCAATACGGATTGACACACCTGGGACACGCCCATCCCACACGGCGTTGATAAACTCACCAGTAGTTGCTACACTCGGATTACGCTTGCCGATATTGTCAACGACATCGAATCCCTCACGCTCAAGCTCGTCAATCACCAAGTCAAAGAATGAGCGGTTCTCGCTGTCAATGGTGTTGGCAGCCTTTCCTGACGCATCACCATGCAGATACACCTTATCGCTGTAACCGTACTCTTTCAGCCTTTTGGCAATGACTTTCGCCGCCTTGCGTGCAGAGTTGTTCGGACTCTCTATCGGAAGTTCGTCAATCTGCGTAACTTGCTGAACATCGTCGGGCTTATACTCTTTCTGGAAGAATGTGGCAGTAACGTATGGCAGCACGTTGGAGTCCATGCTGATGTGGATTGGCAGTTCAGGGTTGTACTTGAACCTTCCGCACACCACGCCATGGCTGAACGAAGGGAAAAACTCGGCACCAGTGCGGATGTGCCCCCACTCACCGAGCGCATACACCTGATAGTAGTCGGGGTCGTTGATTCTGTCGTTCTCGAAGGTGGCAATCGCCTGCTGGTCGTAGTAGCCGTATTTGCCGTCTGGAGAGCCAACTACCCAAAAGTTGTTGAGGTAGGTGGACTGGATAACGATTGTGTCCGGAGCATGACGGTCATACTCACCTGTGTTCGGGTTGAGTATCATCTTCTCGCTGTTCATACGCACAGACTTCACTGCGCACAACTCTTGCGGAAGCGTCTCATTGCCTATGGTCAACGACATGGGAATATCCTGCCACGTCTCACGGTCAAACCATTTCTTCTTTATCCAGTGTTCCTCGCTGATCGGGTTGAAAGCGGCGACAATCTGCTGACCCTCCTGGCCACGCAAACGCAGACGGATTTGCTTGAAGTCCGTCTCATCGTATTCCGACAACTCATCGAGGAACACACGCTTGTATTGGCTGATACCCTTGATTTTCTCCGGGTCGTCAAGACCACTGAAATCAATCTTGCCGCCGTCATTAAACACTATACTGTTCTGCTTGAAACGGCAGCACTCAGCAAGACCATCTATGCCGTTGATGGCTGCTTTGAAGTCGGCGTATATGGTTTTCTCTATCGATGCGCCAACCTTGCGCATAACGAGCATGTTGCAACCCTCATAGAATGCGAGGATCGCGAAGAACTGCGCCACCGAGAAAGACTTGCCAGATGACGAGCCTCCATAAAGCACGATGAAGCGCACACTCTTGTCGAGCGTGTACCTCCATAACCAAAAGGCGTTCGGTGAAAACAGTTCCCTCTCTAATTTCATCAGTCTTTCTTTTTTGGGGCGAGCACAAGCTCTCCCTTGTCGGTTGGAAGCTCATGGCGTATAGTTTCCACATACTCGCCAATTACCTCAAGCATCAGCTTTATTGCATTCGGATCGCCCTTGCCCATACAGCGGTTGATGAATCCGAGCGCAATCATCAGGCGTGGTGTGACATTCTCGGCGATTTCGGGGGGATAACCGAGGTTGATGATGCGTTGCCGCACCTTGTCGGGTTCCAACTGCACATCGAGGAGGCTGGCAATGGTCTCTTTCATCGTGCGCTTCTCGGTTTGCACTTGGTTGGAAGCGGCTGCACCCTTGCGTGCGATTTTCCGTTGTGTTTCCGTTGTGTTCCGTGCAAATCTACCCTTGTTGTCACGGAAAGCCTTAGTCTGCTTTGGGTTACTGTTAGCCATTGCAATCCTCCTTCCTCACGGTGCTTGTGTGCACCATGTACCAAATATCGTCATCGGTCACAATGTAGCTGATGCCGTCCTCGACTTCGAGGCGACCTATAACCTTGCGGCCATACGGCGTTGTTCCTGAATATTTATCCATAGTAGTGAATTAAAAAACCGCTGGTGACCCGGTTGAACGTAGCACACCAGCGGTCGCGTCAAACATCTATATCACATCTTCCGATGCTTCAAACACCTGTGATATTCCCTCTGAGATGCTTTTGTATTGCAAAGGTACGGTGAAAATCGAATGGTTCACCGATTGCTCAAAATTGTCGAGTGACAGGTATTCGGTCTCGTCGTACATCACTGGAGATATGCGGCTGGTGAATCCGAACAGGTGCACATCGAGCAGGCACGCTATCTCGTACAGGTTCTCGATGATGGCGGTAATCTCCGATTTGCCGTGCACCCTCGCGCTCTCACCTTTCTCGCAGTACAGCCGCTTGCAGGCGTCCACATCGTCGTCGAGCATGAACAGCTCTCGGAAATGCTTCGCCATCCAGTTGCGCTTGGGTATCAGCCCGACAACATCATCTGGGTGTGCGACAATCTCACAGTCGGGATTGTAGTCCCTGTATATATCCACCTGGCTCTTCGCCACGCAGATGATCGGGTCGTTCACAAGGTACTTCGCGAACACCCTGTCGTGCCGCTTGTGGCTCGGTATGACAATTCTCAACTTGCTCATGTCTTAGCCCCTCCAAGGCTCTTGGCTATCGCCTCACGGAAATCGGCTATCGATATGACGTTGCTCTTGCTCACCTTTCCGGTCTTGTACGAGCGCATGTGTTGCATGTCAAGCGTCTCACGGAGCCAATTGCTGTCGACCTCGTTAGAGGACTGAATGATGAACAACTCGTGGTGCTCGTCGTATTTCGGTATCAAAGGATACACTGCGGTCTCGTTGTCCATCGCGTCAAACCTCTCCCGAAACTTGTCCTTCTGCTTCGGCGCGTCGAACTCCATGCCCCAGTCGGAGAGCTCGCTCTGGAACTCCGCCCACTCGTTGGCGATGACGTCCTTGTCGTCCTCACCGTAGTTGATGTTGTCCTTCGCCGCATACTCACGCAGTTTCCTCGGTGGCGTGTCGGGAGGCAGCACCTTGCACGGCACGGTCTTGTAGCCAAGTTCCTTGCAGGCGCGAAACCTAAGGTTGCCGCACACGACGACATAGTGGCCGTCCATGTACTCCACAACGATGAGTTCGCGTAGCTCCAGCATCTCCGGGCTCTCCTCGATACTGCGCTTGGTCGTCTCGTATCGCTCTTTCCTGACCAGTCGCGGGTTTCTCGGCAGTCCGGGCACTTGCCCCTTGTTCGGTGTGATAAGGGGCACTTCAATCTCTTTTCTTTCCATTGCTTTCGGATTTCTTCAATAAAAAACTAAGTCGTCAATTCTCACGAAAGCAACATCAATCCTCACTGTTCAACAACCTCCAAGCGATGCGGTCCTTAATGGCCTGCTCGATGTTCTTGCAGCCGAGCTGGCGCATGGCGAGTGCCGTGTCGATGATGATGTCGGCGGCGAGTTCCTCACGCTCGCTGAACTCCTTCTCGTAGGTCTGGCAGGCGTCATCCTGGTGCAGCGGAACCACGAACCCGCTGTTCAGATGCAGCGGCGGACGGTTCCAGTGGCAGGCGTCCATGCGCCTCCAGTCCCTTGACACACGGATTGACATCGCCCTCGGCGATGTGGTGGAGGTGATTTCATCGCGCCTTAGCATCTCATCGTGCAGCTCTTTGGTCAATTTGTTAAGTGTAATCATAAGCGGATTAAATGTTGCTGAATAGGTTCATTTTAGGGCGGTCTTATCGTCATAATAGTAGTGGTTATGGTGAATTACTGCGATGCCTCATGCAGTGCCTCGATGAGCCTTTCCACCAGCGGAAGGGGAATTGAGATTCTGAACCTCTGCCCCCTGCCGTGGTCGTTGTGCTCCGTTACCATCAGGTAAGGGCGCTTCCCATCGATGCCCTCATGGCGGTCTATGGAGAACTGCTTGCCCGTGCTGTTCACCCATATCGTCTTGCTTACATTTTCCATGCTGTCGAGTTTTAGTTTCAGTTCCCGTTTAGGAGCACATCAACGATTTTCGTCTCCTTGATGTACTCAATCTCGTATTCTAAAAAGCTGAGGCGCATGTGCTCTCTTGCGTGCTCTTTCGCCTTGTCGATGCTCTCGGCTCGGAAAAGCACGAACTTCGGGTTCCGGCGCTCGTTTCCCCCGTCGTTGTATGTGATGAGGATGAACTTCACGAGGAAGAACATCTCACCGTCATTGAACACCACCTCGTCGTACTGCGCACGCTTCTCGGCAATCACCTCGAACACACCTTCGGTTTCGGTGTGGACACACTCGGTGGTTCGTGCCTCCGCCTCTGTGAAGGTCATAGCGTCCACAGCGTAAATCTCGCTCACATTCTTCATCGCGCCAGAATTCATCATCCGGTCGACTTTTACCTTTACTTCAAAAAATCTCATAATCTTCTATTGCTTTAGTTGTAAATCCATTGTTTTCAGCAGTCGCTCTATCGCGTCCACATTCGCCGCTCCGAGGAAGCGGACTGCCAGCAGTTCCCGGCGCGTGTGTTCGCAAAGGGTTTTGAGAGTGGTTATCCCTTGCCCTTTGAGTATCCGCAGGGCGTGCGGTGGGAAACCGAGTTCATTCAGCTTTGAACGCTTGACCTGGGCCATGTGCAGCTCGTTCTGGTTAAGTAGCTCGTCGATGTCCATATTTTCAGTCCGTCAATTTTTTGGCTTTTACAATTTTTTCTTCCATAATTTTGTTAGTTAAAAAAAATTTAAGTAATTTCACAATGTCAGACGGTTCAGTGCAGGTTGGCATATAGCCCTATGATTTCGGCCTTTACAGGTACGGGCTGACCATAAGAGAATGATATGCCCATGTCTCTTTACACTTTATGCCTATGAACATTTCCACTCATGCCTACAACAATTACCCATTTGATTTTTGCTCTTGACATTTGGGTCCCATTATCTCTGAATTTTTGGATTTGATCATCAACATAAGCTCTCGTCATACGCCTCGTTCTTTGCATCAACACAACAGTTTCTGCACCTTGTTTGGCAGCCTTTTCCATTTCCCTCTTTATGCTCCATTTTCCAGCCTTGCCAATAGCCTTTATATCCATTGGTGAGTGATAAATGCTCCCATCTCTGGTTGCGCCTCCTGTTATTGTGCTTCGTTCACTATCAAGATACACTTTGTAGCCTTTTCGAGCCAATTTCTTGCCGGCATTTAATTCGCCTCGCTTCAAGTAATGTTCATCGTGTACCACAACAAATCCTCCACTTTTGTGAAAATATGACTTGTTTTTATCATACTCACCAGAACCCATAAAACGTCTATACTCAGCTTTTCTATTTCTAAGTGTTCCTGGCTGGCTCGCATAATTTCGAGTGCCACCTGAAGTTTTGTCGCTATTCCCGCCCATCTTTCTTCGCTGTCATATAATCGTGAATATACAGGAGTGACTTGTCACAACAAAACTCGTGCACGGCTTTCCCTCCGCCATAGACGACAAGGTTTGGCGTGTCCAGCCCAGAAATCTGCTGAGCTATCTCATACTTGGCCTTCACAAGGTCAAGCCCACCGAGTGAACCACGAGTGGCGAATGCGTTATACCCTTCAGGGATGCCCATACGGTTATACTCAAAGAACTTGCTGCTCACATTCAGATCAGCATATATCAACACGCCATTCTCTTGCCAATAACGGGCTATCCAACGCTTCTGGTAAATCAGTTGCAGGCCAAATGCGAGCGGTGTCGTGTCAAACAACGAGTAGTTGGGCTCCACCGCTGCCAAAATTTCATCGTCAAGTATTTTTGCAGGATTTTTCCATAACGCTGAAAATCTGTAATCATCAACGTAGAAATGGAGCGTGGCCGCACGTCGGTTCTTTCTGCCGATGCCGTAAGGGGCAAACGGCAACACAAGGTTCCCTGCCTGCTTATCCAAGCGCAAGCAAGGAATGTCGTAGAGATTGTCAGAGGGATAAAGGCAATCCTCTATGAAGTGAAAATCTTTTGCCATATTTGTGCTGTTGAGTTTGTTAGAAATTAAACAGATGCAACTGTTGAGGTTTAGGGTGGTGGTCAACCGCAACAGGTTCAGTAGAGGCATGTTCAGTCAGAGCGCTCTCTACATGGCTGCCTCTATGCACAAGTTCGTATCGACGCGCCCAGTACTCTTGCTCGGTCAATTTACGGATGCAGCAGCAGGGGTTGGGAATGGGCCACTTGATTTCATTGACCTCATAAGCTCCGAGGAAGTTTTGTTCAAGTGCATTATGGTTGACAACCTGCCCTATCATCCCATGCACAATGAAGTTAAGGGCACACATCTTCACGCACACAGGGTCGAGGTCTTCGGCATAGTAATAGAAGAATTTGCTCTTGTCACTGATAGCGAAGTGAGCGAGCAAGGTGCGTCCGCTGCCACAGGCGCAATCGTTGATTGTCCTGCCGGCATCCGAGTACACAAGTTCAGCCATTGTTTTGCACAATGGTAGGGGGGTAAAGAACTGCCCATAGCTCGAGGACTTGAACTTTCCTTTCACCATTTCCTCATACATGATGCCGAAAAAGTCAAACGCACCGTCTTTCTCGATTCCTTGTGCGGAAAGAGTAAGCCATTGGCGCATCAACTCAAAGAGCACAGGATTTTCTTTCTCACGCTCTTTGAACAATGCGGCATAGTCGCATTTGTGGCGCATGACTCGCTTGACATCAAAAGACTCGATGAAGAAGTCTAACATCTCCTCAAAACAAATAGACAAATCCTTGCCTTGAATATAGCCGTACTCGACTAATCTGTCAATCGCTTGTTTCATTACCAGTCCACGTTTTTGTTAAACATTCGTTTTTGTTCTTCTTGACTGCGTTTGATGTAAACCATAGTCGTGTCAAGTCCGCTATGCCCGAGCAAATCTGCAAGTTCAGTCACGTCCTTTGTCTTGCTCCGTTTGAGGTACATCTTGGCGAAGAAGTGGCGGAACGCATGAGGGTGGCACTTTTTCGCGTCAACTCCCGCACGCTCTGCCATGGCGTGTAATAATTTGGCGACACCTCTGGTAGAGCAAACGCCACCGGTTCGATTGACGGCGATGACCCCTTGCAATTTATTCTTTTCGGCATATTCGGCACATTCTTGCTGCACTTTCGGCGTGAAGAAAAACCGCCTTACCTTGCTCCCTTTGCCCTTGAGGTCCACATGTCCAGCGGCCACCATCTCGTAGGTGAACATCATAAACTCATGCACTCGTGCCCCTGTGGTGGAGAGAAGCCTGAGCCAAATGTAGGCTTTCTCATTGTGAGCCTTGCAGTAGGCAAGTAATTTTTCAACATCTTTCTCTGTCGGCACGTTCTCGAGGCTCAAAGTACGAGGTATCTTGGTATGCTTGATTTCTATGTGCTTGCCGAGATATTTTGCAAGTGCAGCGACTGCATTTAGCCTCTGGTTGACCGTTCTGGGCAATTTTCCTTGCTCTTCCATCGCTGCCTTATAGCCTTTTACGACCTCGGTGCTGATTGAGGTTGAGTAGCATAGGAAATCTTTTGCCCCAAATATATAGCCCCTCACCGTATTTTGGCTGTATGCGTTCTCTTTGACAAGCCATTCCGAGAAGCCGTTCAATATCTGCTGTGCCTTTTCGTCAAGCCTTGACCGTTTCTCCAACGCTTTTGTCCGTACACGCTTTTTAACACCACCAATTTGAATTCCACACCATGACATGAAGTCACTGATGGCTCCTTGCTGCTTTTCGCTCAGGTGAAACTCGGCAGCATGTGATTTACGATACTTGATATACCCCCGCTTGTTCACCTCATCGACTTCGACCAAGAAGTCATAGACATAACCGAGGTAATGGTCAGGAGTGCCGGCACCTTTCGCGGTGACGTGCGCCGTATAAGAGCAAAACAACTCCTGCTTATCTGGTGTTAGTGTTGTCCCTTTCCTCCTCATCTTTGGATTCGTTTTATGAGCCGTCCTTTTGGCTCCAGTCCCCAGCTGAGGCGGAGGCGGTCGGCTTTGATTCGTTTATTCCTCGTTTCTTGTATTCTCTTACGAACATCTGCCTTGCGCTCTGCCGGCATGTCGTCGAAGTTTTTCCTCACCTGCTTTTTCCTGCTGATGAGGTAAAGGTTCTCAAGCACGCAGTTGAGCGTGTTGCCGTCCTTGAACTGGACGCAGTGGCCTTTTGGGATTTCGCCGTAGGCTTGCTCCCACAGCCAGCGGTGCTTTGGTATCATACGTCTGCCTTCGGGCTTTATCCAAATGTAAATATTGCCCTTCACGTTGCGTTGGCACTCGTAGCCGACAGGGCGAATAGATGGTGAATAAGGATTCGCACAACCAGCCTTGAACTGCGTCACTGCACATTTCTGTTCACTCTTCTCGCTCATCCACTCTTTACGTTGAGCACCCTTGTTGAACGGTCGTCTGCCTTTTCTGAACATTCCGACACTCCTGCGCTCACTCATGAACGCCTCATCTTTACGCAATCCAAGCTCGAAGGCTTTATGAATCACAGACGCCACAGGATGGTGAACCCATGTAGCGATGTCGGCAGATGTGCGAGTTGGGTAGTGCTTTTTCAGGTAGTCAATCTCCCACTGCGTCCATCGCCGCCTCGCTTTTGGTTCTCTGATTTTGTCCTTCATTTCGCTAAATCTTTTTAAGGTTGAACAATTCGGCTTGAGTGTAGCCCTCATGCCACTCACCGACAGTACGCGGATTCTTCATGAGGTGATACTTCGCCTCGTTTATAAGCCACCCGGCTTCATCATACTGGAATGCCCACTCATCGCCAAAGCGGCGGAACATCTCATCACGGGCTTGCTCATAACTGGCAGCCTCAATCACATGGTAGCAGCAGCGGTGCGGCTTGTCTATACCGACACCGAAAGTGAAATAGTATCGTTCCATCAGTCCTTAAACACTCCTTTCCGCATATAGCCATTATCAAACAACCACACGACAAGTTCAAACACCTGATTGATTAAACTTTTTGAGTAGCTTGTGCTTTCGTAATGCACCCACGCCCCGGCACAAAATGACACGCAATAGCCTAAGCGACCTATGGAGATGAATGCTGTGCCTGGTGGTAGCGCGTCGATAAGTGCTTCAAGCGACCATGCAGGGGTTTCTGTGTCCTCAACCTCATAAGAAGAGGACTTAACAAAACAACCGTCTTCACCTACCCATGCAAAATCCGCACTCTTCGGGTCAAGCCCAAGTTCGAGCAGCTTGCGACTCTGCTCAATGGTTGTTGCCTTGGGGTTCATTTCTCACCTCCTTCCCGAAGTTCCTTGATGAGTGCATCGGCAATACAAACGGCATCAGCGATCCAATCTTCTACTACACCGGATGCACCGGAAGCACACCAATCACATAAAACCTCCTTTGCAATCTCGTAGCGGCGTTGTTCCCAGTCAATGGCTCCCCTGCTGGAGATGTATTCACGCAATGCGGATTTCGCCATTGACTTCAATTCCAAATCAATTTGTGTCATAGATAATATGAATTAAATGTTTGACTTAATGCCCTTTAGGCACTGTAAATATAATAAATTTTTACGAGAAAAAAGCAGTTTTTCCCGTGTTTTTTTACATCGGGCAAGGCGGAAACCACTCCGTGAGCACCTTTTCAAGATACCACACGCCACCAATCAAGTAAACAGGGCGTCTGTTCACGCTTGTTCCCGTTCGCTCAATGGTGACCTCGCGCCCATGGAGCAGCACCGTCTCGCCGACCTTGTACTTGTGGATTACCCTTTTCATCACTCTTTCGCCACTATTACGACATCACCACCGATGGAAAGTGCCTTTTCAAACATTTCCGCACATCGCTTCGGTGGGCTGTCGTAGTAATTCTTACTCTTTTCGAACAGTACACACCAGGTTTTCCCGCCCGATGCGCCACGTCTTCCGTTTATCGAGCATTTACAGGCTCCGCACATCAACGGAGCCTCGTAAAATGGCCCGAATTCGTTAATCATTGTCCTCCTCATTGTCTTTGCGCTTTTTAATCGCTGTCTTGACGACAGACGTGAGCAGGTATAAAATCATATACACCCACGTTGCGAACGATGCGGCTACGAAGAACACGACGACCGCCATGCGGATTTTCACGAGCCGACCTTCCTCCATCAAATCGTCCCAGATGGAGGCGGCTCCTATGGCGTTGACGACTACACCAACGCCATACACGATTAGGAATACTGATGTTGTGCTCATAACATTGACTTGATAAGCGTGCAAATTAAATATACAACAAATCCCATGCCCAGCGCTCCAAGCACGGAGCCGAGGCAACATGCGTGAGGGGTGTACCTCTCGATGAGGTCACGCCCAGTTGCGCTTCCATCAATCTTCGGTTTCTCTTCCATGCTCGCTGTAGTTTACGGTTCTCAACTCGGTTACTGTCGCGTCGGCAAGTTCCCTCGCCTTGCGTGCTATTGTCTTTGGCGATGCCTTGAGTTTTCCGAGCACCACGGATCGCCGGTCTTGAGTTACGAGGTATCGGGTCAGTTCCCAGCGTCGCTGTTCCCATTTCTCTTCCTCTACTTGTTCCCTTGACTTGACCGCAATCGGTCTTAGCACTGGCGAAGCGTCACATGGCTTGCCTCTGCTGAATAATCTCTTGAATAATCTCATGATTCTTGTGCTGTTAGATGTTAAACTTCACATATCGTTGTCGCTTTAATGCGTCTATGACTTCCTGTATTGAGTCTGCGAGGCTCGCAAGTGTGTATATGCACTCGGTAATCTCACGCTCGTTAGATGCCACGAAAAAGCCTTTTGGGCTTGATGCCACACAGGGAATGATTCCTGTGCACCTGATGTGGTTGATGACACGGCGGACACATCTTGTGGTGACGGTGAACCCACGGCTGCGGATGCCTTCTGCTATGACACTCGACGGAAGCGGGCGACCGCACGACTTCCGCAGCATATCACAAACGAGGGGGACAATGATGCCCCTCTCGTATTCGTTTAACCGGTCGGTAGCCATTAGGCGTCTATTTTAGTGCCGTCTGTGTTGTAGCCGAGGGCGGTGAGTTTTTCCTCAATCTTAGACTGCTTCTTTGCCATCTTTTCCTCCATTTCGGCAATCACCTCATTGGATTTTTCCTTTGACCACTCTTGAAGAAGCACATGCTGGCACTCTTGAAGGTCGAGGTTATACTCGGCAGGGGCAGATGCCAACTCGTCGCGAATGAAGCCACGGCAGATTTTGTGAACATCTCCAGTGTGCTCTCTCGCATAGCTCAACACTTTCGGCTCACCCGTCGTCTGGACATCGAGTCCGATTTCTTTGCGGAACTCACACGAGGTGTTCCTGAGTATCAATGCCAGCAGAACCAGGCTTTCTGTTTTTGAAAGCGGTTCTTTGCTGAAATCTGTTGGCTGAATATCACTGAGCAGCGCACGGAGTCTTGCCGCTATGCCTGATGATTTCTTGCGCTCGTTTTCCCTGTACTGGGCCACAAGCCGCATTGCCTGCACCTCTTCACTGCTCTCCTGGGTTCCGCCATCACTCTTGAACGAGTAGTAGCGGACGTATATCTCTGTTCCTCTCCAAGTCGCACCGACCTCAAGGCAACGGTAAACCTCGTTCCTTGCGAGCTTATCTTGAAGTCGCTCGTCGTCCTCTCGGTAACTGGAAAAAACATCAAAGTAGTCATTCTTTTTTACCACCTCGAAACCCATATCCTTGATGCGCTGTATGAGCGGTTCATACTCTTTGTTGCGCTCTTTGTAGTAATCCTGCACATCGGACACCACGACTACAGTCTTGCCTGCCTCAAGTTTACATCCACTCTTGACCAGCACATCTGCGTTTTCCTCGACAATGTGCAGCAACCATGAGTTCCTCTTTGCGTTCCATTTGTCGCGGTTGGTACACACAGCATCGTGAGGCTTCATCTCATAGAACAGGCATCCAGCATTCGCGTTGTTGAACGGACACTTTTCACAGGTGCTGTTGCAGGTACCCTCAAAATCGCTTTCCCAATTCGCACGCTCTATTTCCATGAACAGGTAATCGGTGAACTTTTCCGCGTCGCTCTTGGTGACCTCTTCCTCGTCAGCGCACCCGTCAAGGAATTTGCGCTGCTCGTCATCGGTGAGTTTGCAGATGTGCATGGCTGCTCCGATGTGCAACTTGTCATCGGTGACCATCTTCTTCAGTTCCGGAAGCAGACTGTCAAGCTTGATGCGCTCGGTGATGAAACGCTTTGACTTGCCGAAGCGCGCTGCGATTTCATCAATGGATTTGCCATGCTTGTTCAGCTGCCCGAAAGCGAAAGCCTCCTCAATGGGATCGACATCCTTACGCTGTAGGTTCTCGGTAATCATAGCGTCGAGCGCGTCGGCATCGCTCATTTCCCTGACGATGCACGGAATTTTTTTCGTGTAACCTGGAGCACGTTCAAGATTCAGCTTGAACGCCCTGAAACGACGCTCACCACACACGATTTCAAAGTGACCGACAGGGTCTTTGCTGTCTGCCTCAATCGTCCTCACCGTGATAGGCTGGAGCAGTCCGTGCTGGAGAATGTTGTCAGCGAGTTCACGGATACCCTCTTCATCAATGGTCTTTCTCGGATTTAGCGGACTTGGCTCTATCAGCGAAAGGTTGATATTTTTCACAGCCAATGATTTCGTGTCTTTCAACTCTTCGCCCGTATTCTCAGGCTGAATTTTACTTTCTTCCATTATCGCCACACGGATACCATGGCGAATAAGCATAGGCAAATAGTTGTCCAGCGCATGAAAGGGGAAACCTGCCATTTTCCGCTCACCGTCTTGCTGTAGTTCGATGCTTAACGCACTTGAAACGGTATCGGCATCGTCATAATAACACTCGTAGTAGTCACCTACGCGGAAGAGAACCACGCACCCTTGGTGCTTCTGCTTTATCTCTTCATACTTTTTCTTGATTATTTCCATAAGTTAAGAATTAAATGTTTGACTTTTAATTAATTACACTGTAAAGATAATATTTTTTAAGCAAAGTCGGTTCAGAAAATCGCCGTTTTTGATTTCCGACCAACTTTATTTAACGTGTTGTTGTTCAAGGCTTTCAGCAATAATACAAAGTGTGTGGATAAGCCGGCACAGCGTGTCTATGAAATTGTCGCACCTCGCCTTGTGCCTTGCCACCTCGACCACATCGGTGAACTGTGGGAAGCCAGCCCTTCGGCAATACTCTTGTGGCGTTATTGCGTCCTCCGAGAATTTCGCCTGCTGTGTCTGCGCCTCCTCCTGCTCCCTCCTGATGATTACATCGTTCCGCTCCTTGATGAACTTCCCAAGAGCGATAGTTATCAGCATCGGATCAACAACCCCGTAGAAATTGCCGTAATTGCCGAGCTTGAAGCGGTAGAAGAAAAGCAAGAACTCCGACACCTTGAGGTAGTAGTAATCGTTCGCTATCGCCTCGGCAAGGAAGTGCGCCTGACGGTCGGAGAGCGTACCTTTGCTGTTGCAGTAAAGCACGAGGTCCAATATCTGCGGAAGAAGCCACATCGTCGGCGTGTTGGGGCCGTATGCGGCTTTCAGCGTGGCAAGTGTTGGAGCCTCACCGAAGAACGCCCTATCCTGGTGGCGCGCGGCGTAAATCTGCGCGTCGGGGTTCATCGTCACGAGGAACTCGTCACGGCTACCGTACTTTTCCAGCACGAGCGTCGTCTTCCGCTGCAAGTCTGGCGATAGTTGCTGCGTAGCTTTCGGCAAGTTTCTCCCGTTCCGCTTGACGGTTGTCTGTAGAGCCTTGCCGATATTGGTTGGTCGAGCCATAGGATATGCTTGTTTGTTGTGAACGATTATCATAATTCCCTTCGAGCACTTTCTGAAAATTGCTCGGTCTGAAAAGCCATGTGAAATCAGCTATCCACCCACGGGCATTTTTGCCGTTGAGGAAGTCGCTCTCACTCGCTTTTGAAATCATCTCATAGACTTTCTCCATCCCGTGCTCACGGATACGCGCCCGAACGAACTCCCGGCGTTTGCCCTCACATGACTGGCAACGTGGAATAATCGCTTTCGCTTGGTCCATTGCACGGTTGAAAAAACTTATCAGACCAGCAAAATCCACAACATCTTTTGAGGCTTTTTTGGGGTCGGAGGCGACAGCGTCCGACTCTCTTTCGTTAGAAAGAGTATATATATTCTTATATTCTTTCTTTCTTATATTCTTATGTTGTGGTTGATTGTTGGTTAGTTGTTGGTTAGTTGTTGGTTGATTGTTGGTTAGTTGTTGGTTAGTTGTTGGTTGACCTCCAATCACGCAACCTTGATAATCCACATATTTACAAATAGTTATAAGTGTAAATTTGTTGGTTGATTTTTGCAAAATCTCGCCTGTTTGCTCAAGCCGCGCCAAGCAGGTGCGAACGCACTGCCTCGACATGTGGGTTTCGTCGCTCAAAGTGAGTGAGGAAGTGATAATCTGGCCTTTTTTTATGGTCATTCCTCTCCACCGCCTATCCTCAAAATTGGCTTTCAAAAGCAGGTGGAGAAACAGCCTTACCATGTTTGTGTCGCCGTACCACTCCCAGTCAAGGAAACGGCGAAACATCTTAATCCATCCTTCGTCCATAGTCCTCGTAGTGGTTAATGTGATAGATATTATCTCCCTTGAAACTCACCCAGGTCACATATTTAGTGCGTTTGAGCTTCTTGAGCGAGGTTCTTACCGAACCCTCCGACAATCCACTCTCAATAGCGAGTTTGCGAGGGTTGCTCACCAGTTCGCCTCGCTTCACGTCAAGTCCTCTCCAAGCCCGGCTCTCGGAGTTGGCTCTCAGCAGGAGATGGAGATAAAGTTTTGCGGTGTTCATATCGTCGTACCACTCCCATTCACGGAACGCCTGTGTCAGTATAATGCTTGCTTTCATAGGCTACGTTTCTTTAATTCGGATTCCGTGAACGTGGAGCATCAGCTTGCGGCGAAGCACATAATCCGCCTCCTTGCGAGTGATGGCACTCTTCACGTCCTCCACTATCTCTGCGCCCGTGCTGTCAATATAAACGAAATCGGCTGTGTATATGGCGTTGTGCTCTATGCAAACCTCCTTATACACCGGCTCTCTCTTGGTGATGAAACCGATGTCCTTCTGCCGAATGCCGTTCTTCTTGCAGAAGTCGATTGCCTCTTTCTTGGTGGAGAAATAGTTACCGAGCGATTGCGTGGTGTAAACAAGCCACTGACGCACCTCTCTGTCCTTTATCTTCACATTCTCGAACTTGGCAGGAATCAGCTCATACTCCACCTGCCGGCGAAGCTTTCTGACCTCGCCGGCACGCTCCAGCAACTGAAGTTCTATCCACCTGTCGTACTCCTTCTTGCTGTCGTATTTCTCTACCGTGGAGAAATCGATGCCGTTCTGCTCGCAGTAGAACTTTGCGTCATGCTCCGTGCGGAATCGGTGCTCACTGCCTGGCACGACGTATATCTTCTGGTTGCCGAACTTGAATCTCTTTAAACTCATTTCGTCATGATTATGTTGGTTAATTGTTTTCCGTTGCTCGTAATGACCCATTTGCCGTTTTCGCATGGGTCTATCCAAAGGTCCTCGACCTTTCCGAACTTGGTGACCGAGCCGCACAGGTCAATCACCCAGCCCTCCTTGCCGGGGAATGGTCTTATCGCCCTGCCCACCATCTGATAGTATAGGGCAAGCGACATCGTTGGGCGCGCAAGAATGATGGTGTCGAGTGCAGGGTGGTCGAAGCCAGTTGTGAGCACGCCCACATTGCACACCACTCTCACCTCTCCGCTCTTGAACCTTTTCAAAATATCGTCACGCTCCCTTTTCGGAGTGCTCCCAGTCACCACCTCGCACACCGGGGCCAACTGGGCTGCAAGACTCTCCGCATCCTCGACGAAGCGGCAGAAGACGAGTATTCCGTTGCGTCTCTTGCCATCCTTCGGGTGCAGCACACGATTAATGATGCTCAACGTGTACTCATAGAAGCTGACACGCTCAAATTCCTTGAACAGCGACTTGTCGTCGTAGTCCGCACCAGTAGAGTTGAGCTTCACATTGTCCATATCTATGCGGTTCATGTCGAAGTATCGCAAGCGAGCCAAATAACCGCGTTCTAAGAGCGTTTTCACCTGGCAGTAGTAAAGTACACTGTCGAACACTCTTGGGCGCGTCCTGGTGAGGAATTTGAGGATTGAGCCGTATTTTGGGAACGGACTCCCTATCGTCTTCGGGTCTATCGTCTGACCGAGCCTATAAGGAGTGGCTGTAAGCCCAATCACCTGCCTTCCCTTGACGGCTGCGATGAAGTCACGGTACTGGCCACCGAATGGGTTCACGAGGTGGCACTCGTCGATGAGAATCTTGTGGAAGTGGTTGAAGTCCTCGCAATGGTTCATCACGCTGCCGATGGTGGCGAATGTGATACGGCTTATCTCCTTGCAGTTGAAACTCGCAGAGTACACCGAGCAGTCCCACACTCCGCAACTCTGCAACTTGTCGAAGTTCTGCTGCAATATCTCACGGTTGGGCTGCAACACGATAAGCGGCTCGTCAATCCTTGACGCTATATCCGCAATCACAAGCGACTTTCCAGCGCCGGTAGGGAGTATGATGATGCCGTTGTGCTTCGAGCTGTTGGGATCGCCGAAGAAGCGGACTGCCGCATCGGAACTCTGCTGCTGATAATCTCGTAACGTGTAAACCATCACATCGGCTTCTTTGTGAGTGAGTACAGCAGCATCGAGAGAAACACGAACAGCACCGACACCCAAGGAATGACGGACAGCATCACCATCAATGCCGTGATTATCCAGTAGGCTTTATTGCTCACCTCGCACTCATCGAACAACCAGTGGAGCAGCAGCATCAACGCCAGGTTGATGAGCGCGCCTGTTAAGAATATGTATAGTATCATAGTGGTCGTTATTAGCGTTGATTTTCATTCGTTATACCCTGCCTTGTAAGCGTTGATGATTAATGCTTTGATTTCTTCGTTGTCGCTGACCTTGTCAGCGTATTCCTGCGCCCTTGCGTCGATGTCGGTTACAAGTGGGCGGAGTTCAACCTCGATAGGCTCGTCATTCCAAGTTAGGTTGGGGAAAAACGAATTTTCCATTGAAAAGAGAAACTTCTCCGCAAACCATTCACGTTGATTATCGCAACGTGTAGGTTTATCATTATAAGCGAAAAGATTACCATCTTTATCACGTGCCACCCAAAATTTATATTTATTTTCCATTTTTACTTTTTTAAACCCTCAATTTTGATAATTAATTTAGGTTGTTGCTCGTCAGGCGTTAACGCATCGACCGCTCCCTTGTAGCCGTCGGAAACACCATCGCAGTACCCTTGCTCGTAAATTTCTGCCTCCTTGCATTTGCGGAGGCAACCGTCACGCAGACGGCATTTCTTGCAGTAGTTGTTCATTTGTTTTGTTTTTGTGGGTTAAAATCTTCGGCATCTTCTACACCAGCCGCAACAAGGACTTTGTACAAGACTTCTGAAATGTTATTAACTCTTGGAGTTTTATATAATCCCCACGCTTTGGCGCAATCCGCTATATCATCATAAGTGATACCTGAGCCTTCGTCGTCAGCTTCCCATAATTTTTTGAATTCTTCTTTTGTGTATATCATAGGTTTTTAATTGTTTATTGGGTCATAAATAGAATTAAAATTCCGCAATAACCATTGTGGCCATAACCATGCTCTGCTTACCGAGGAAATGCTTATGGTTGGGGATATTTTTACATTCCGACGCCGCAACTTAGCTGAACGCAACAAGATATTACATCGTTGAATATAAATCGTGAAAATCGTTGTACCTCTCATCATCGGGCAGGGGTACGGTGGCTCCGTGCTCGGTTGCCATATACGACTGCACCTTGTTCATAAAATCGGTCATCTGACGCTTGTTGAGCTTCGAGGTCTCCACCCACTTGTCTATCACCTGACCGTTGGGAAGCACGACCGGCGAGCGGAACATCTCGCAAAACAGGTCATGCACGTTGTCCTTGTTCCAGCTGTCGTCGCCGTAGGTCTTGTTGAAGAAGTTGGCGATGTCGGCGAACCACACCCAGCACAGAGCGTTCTGGCTCAGCGTGCGTGGCTGCCGCTTCTCCCAATCGGCTTTCGCCTCAATGGTGGCGACATAATCACCGTTGGGGAGGAACCTGCAACACTCGTCAAGCGTCCTCCCGTCGGTGACATTTCCGTTCACCTTGCTAAGGTGGATGACCATCTTCGCTTTCATTGCTCTATATCTATGCCAAGGCAGATGGCGTAATGCTTGAAGTTGCGCTCTTCAATCTGTGCGTCCTCTGGATACCACTTTGCGCCCCTCTTGAACCTGTCGAAGCATTTCTTGCAGAACCACCGGTTCAGCACTGCAATGTAGTAGCCTTCACTTGGCATCTCATCGCAGTTGTCGCAGATACCTGGAGAGCCGACTGCGTCAAACATTTCCTTTGCTGATGCCTTGATGACTTTGAACTTGTCAAATTCAACTACCTTTGCCATAATCAGTATGGTGGATTGTATGAGTTGTTCTGCTGACTGTGCTGCTGGTTGGCGAATGGCACATTCGGATTGCTCTCTTGCTTAGACCCGAGCAGTTCCATGCTGTCGACATACACCTCTGTGACCTGACGCTCGGTGTTGTCGCGAGCCGTGTACTTGCGAGTGCGCAGCTTGCCCTCGATGTAGAGTTTGGTGCCAGCCTTGACGTAATGCTCAATGACCTGCACGATGTTGCCGTTAGCAACGATGCTGTGCCACTCCGTGCGCTCTGGCATTACCGTCCCATCGCGCTTGGTGTACGACTTGTCGGTGGTCGCCAGCGAGAATGTGGCGAACTTCTGACCGTTTCCATCTCTGATTTGTGGGTCTTTGCCCACATTGCCTAATAAGATAACTTTATTTACTGCCATAGTGTTGTGAGTTAAATGTTTGACTTTTTATTTAAGTTTCTGCGTGAATGAGCCCTTTCGGGTCGTCTTCTTCAAGTATTGCTTGTAGAGGTCGGGGTGGTCGGCTTGGAAAAGCTTGGAGTCGAACGTGGTGCTCTCGCTCGCCTTGCCAATGGTGGCGGTGAACTGGTCGCACTCCCATTTGCTCACTCCGGCAGCCTCCATCAGCTCACGGAGCCTCTCCTTCATCGCCTTGGCGGCTTTCTCAGCCCTCAGCAGCGTGGCAATGGCTGTCACAACATCGGATGGGACTGTCAATGCGCCTTCGCTGGCGGTTGGCTCCACTTCCTCAACCTTTTCGGCGTAAACCTGCATTTCTGGGTTGAGGTAAACGAAACGCCCGTTACCGTCGGGCATAATCTCGGTGGAAAGCAACTTTAGCACCTTTTCGTCGTCTTGACGAGGAATGCGCCACAGTTCTCCAGCACCGTTGTGGAGCCAGTTGCCGATAAGACCCTTGACCTTCTTGCCCGTCTGCTTCTCAAACATAACAGCATAGCAGGAAAGCTGCCACGACAGGTATTCCTTCAAGCCGTCAGGACCACCTGGGTAATAGTCCAAGTTGTTGGTCTTGTGGTCAACGAGGTAGATGTTGTCCTCGTCATCGCACCACACAGCGTCAATCTGCGAGGCGAAGTTGAGGTAATCAACGGTGAACTCGCTGGCAACGGTCTTCACATTGCGAGGTTTCACCTTGCGGTAGTGGGCGAGCTCGTCGCTCACGTCCTGGGCAGGAAGTGTGCCGGCGGTCGGGTGTGACTTTTCGGGGAAGGTTATCAACTCTATACCGAGTTCGTCCCACGCTTGGATCGCCTTGTGGACGCATGTGCCGTAGTAGCCGGCTTTCGGTATCTGCACCCTTTTCACATAATCGCTCGCATCTGGGTAGATGCCGAGGAGCAACACCGAGTGGATAAGTCCTGTGATACCGGAAAGGGCTTCCTCTCCACGTCGGTAGGTGTGTCCGTTCTCATCGAACACCACCGACGACTGTTTAAGTTCTGCTTTAGTAATCATTGTTCAAATTATTGGGGTTTAGGGAATTGTTCTGCCATTTCTTGGAGTGCTATCATAAACTCGGAGCCCTGTGTTGTTGGAACACTCTTGCTGTATGTGCGCCATACGGCTTCCAGCTCTTCACGGCTCTTCACGGCACGCATTGCACGACAAGCCTCATCAACTACACCTTGAAGTTTCTCTTTAGCTTCCTGAGGCAAATCCTCACCGGCATAGATGTATAAGCCAAGACCGAACATTGCGATGTTCTTAACAAGGCATCGCATAATGGCTGTGTTCACGTCGAACATCGAAGCCTGTTCAACGAACTTGTTTCCAAACCTCGTTTTGTACTCATAAGGCGTGTCCTTCATCGCCTTGTTTTTGCTGTCCATTACTGGAAGCCACATACTCATCGTCTCACCTTTAATTGTGAGTGATGTTTCTACCATATAACCAAGGTGCTCGTCATAGAGGAACGGTTTACCGTCCCAATGGCGAACCTCGTAGTTTGCATCTGGGTATCTGCTCTTGACTTGCTGCCAAGCCCACACCCACGAAAGATAGGTCAACTTGTCTTTTCCTTCACCCTTGACCTCGGTATGGTCACTGACATCAATCGCGTTCAGAGTAGCGAACACACTCTTGTTTTTTGTTTCTTCCATAAGTTGAATATTAAATGTTTGACTTTTAATTATTTACACTATAAAAATAGCGTTTTATGACAATAGACGCAAACAGATGGAACTCTATTTTCGTCCGACCAACGCTATTTAACGGATAGGTTAAGTTGTGTCAATGCAATAATAAAAAAGTGCTGCCTGCTGTCACAGCGACATCACTCTCCGATTAAGTTACCAGTAAAGAATAATTAAATAGTAATAAAATTAACATAAAAACTTAAACTACCTATACATGAAGTGTGGCGGCTTGCCCTGGTGCGACCCAGGCGGATGCTCGGTTGCGGTTTTGCGGTTTTGCGTGTGGATTTACGCCTCACGGCGGAGCGCCACACAGGTGATGATGATAGTTAGTGCAAAGTCGCATCCGGCTCTCGTGAGCGGAAGCCATGCACCTCACTTCTTGCCGTTGTCGTCCTTATCCCATTGCTCAAGTTCCCGCCAAATCTTGCTCACGAGGAACAAGATGGAGAATACCCATATAGCCCACGGAATGAGCGTTGACAGAGGTGCGTCGTCTGCCGGAACCATGAACACGGCTGAAAGGAATAGGACGCACGAGAAGATTGTGAGGAATGTTTTCATTTCAGTGATTTTTTAGATGTTTGACTTTTGGGGCTGCTTGCTTGGCCTACAATGTTGTAGGACCTGGGAGAGGTTGAAACGCCACTTCCCGTTCTGTGCGTTCACCTTGCCGGCGCACTCGATGGCACCCGACAGGTGAAGCCGCTCTAAGGTACGCTCTCCGCCAACTATACGGGCGGCTTTCGTCTTTCCTACCGTCATCGTCGAAGTCGCAGCGAGAATGTTCGCGAGCAACCTGTTCTCGATTGCCATGCGCTCCATCACCCGGTCCTCCTAACGGTTACGGTACCTAACTCATTGTCTGTGCTCGTTGACCATCTGCACCCGGCTTTTCGCTCAGGCAACAGACGGCTGTAGAGCGCCACCCTGATATAGGGTGTCTTTTCAATCGGGAACTGAACTGCTTCCCCGATTTTCATATCTCGGATAGTTCCGACGATATTCTCATGTGTGGTTGTTGCTTCCATAACAATATAAAAGTGTTGAAGAATTTTTCATAATAGCCGCGAGGTGAGGTGTTCACCCCACGGCGGACAAAAGCCTTTCCCGATAAATGAGTATCTTTGCGGTACCAAACAATCAAAAACATCTTACTTATGGACTTAAAGACTTTCGTAAAAGAGACACTCACGCAGATTGCCGAGGGCGTGAATGAGGCTAAGCCAATAGTGGCCAAAACAAACTGTTTCATCATTGACCGACAGCCGTCAGGTTTTGACGACAGAGTGCCAAACTGCATTTGTGAGGATAACCACTACCACCCAGTTACCAGGATTGATTTTGACATAGCACTTCAAGCTATGCAGGAAGATGGCACGAAAGGCGGTTTGCTTGTCTCTTTTGCCAATCTGATGGGTGGAGCCAGTAAGGAGAACAAAACCTCATCAGCTGACACAAGCCGTGTTTGCTTCTCAATATATATGGCCGTTCAATGACGGCTTAATGCTCGGTATTCTTGCCTCTCTTGAAATGAACACAGGAATGTTTTCTCTCCTGTAAATAAGGATGCCGAGGACATACACCCTCTTTTCATAAATGACGGCGGGATTCCCGCCGTCATAGTATCGCCTTACCTTTATCATTGCCGTAAATGTTTTGTAGGGGCGGCGACAGGATTCGAACCTGCGCATCGGTAAAAGAACCGCCGTGCCCACATGGCCGTGAACACCACCTTGACCTCTTGGTTGTACGCCGCCTGAATTATGCTTGTGCCGTTTCCGGCTTCTGTATCTTTAATTATCACTCCGAGCGGTCATCTACGCCGCCGCTCATCGGCACCAGCCTTCGGCATGGCTGGAATTTCGCTCGCCTCCCCTCTCGCCTGGCTCGGGATTTCTCCTTATTGCCAATTCTGCTCCCCGTTCCTCTGCCTCACGGTGGGGGACGGATTACGGCATAGCGGTACTGGAGGTTCGCTCAACGACTGGCTTAACGCTGTACAGTCAGCGTCAGTTCCGTCGGAAAGCAATAAGTCAATGAACTCTGCTGCGCCCTTACGGGCCATTTGCTCCGCCGGTTGGTATTGCGCCAACGACCTCAGAGGCTATCCAGCGCTCTGCGCTCTACATTGCTGAGCTACGGCGGATTTGCTTTTGGTTATCAAATCGCCTTCGCGATTCGGTCAATCAGCTGAGCGACACTTTCATCGTTACCAGCAGCCGCTTTAGCCACGATACATAAAACCTGCGCCTTGCTCCTCTCCTGAAGCCACCACTTGTTGAGGGAGCTGTTCTCGTCCTTCTCGTCCTTCAATTCGCTCTCCAACGACTTCACCTTCTCCTTCAGATTCACAAGCTCAGCGAGGAGATTGGCGTTGTCCTCACGAAGCCCTTCAAGTTCGCTGTTCACTGCGTTGCTGTTCTCGTTCTCGTTTGCCATGCTGGCGTTCATTTTTTCTTCCATAGTCGAATTTTTATTTAGTTAAACAATTTGGTTTCAATCGCTTGCTATCTCACAGAAAAGTGTTAACTTTGGGTTGTGATTGATAGATAGTGCAAAGTTAATTGAAATTTCAATAAATGTAATTGAAATCTCAATATATTTTACTACATTTTCGATTATTTAAGTGTTTTGTTAAAATATATTTATTAAATCTTTTGCGGATATGATAAGTAGAATTAAAGATTTCATTGCCTTCAGCGGAATGACAGATGCGGCTTTCGCCAAGAAAATAGGAATTAAACAACCAACTCTCTGGAGCCAAATGCGTAGCGTGAATGGTCCAAGTTCTGTAACACTTGAGAGTATAGCACGCGAGTTTCCCGACCTAAACTGCGATTGGTTGTTGCGTGGTGAAGGCGAAATGTTGAAAGGAAAAATAGACGATGCACAGAAAAAAAGAATTTCTGGACTTGTTGACGTGGTTGCCATGCAGCAAGAGATTATCAAGAACCTCCAGGAGAAAATCAAACAACTCCAAAACCAATAATTCTGATTGCCGCTTTTCTGAAAAGCAGAAAAATGTTTCCGATTTATTGTCGCAAACTTTTTGAAAATCAACGCAAAAACAATATAATATCCTACATTCCAAGCAATTACAAAACAAAAATTTGAATAATTGGCAGAATAGCATTAATTTTGCATACTGTAACAAAAAAGGGAGATGGATATCGACTTACAAAACATTGAAAAAGAGATGGCACGCCCTATCCTCCACCTGGTGGGGGAAGTTGCCGACTCACTGCATCGCGAATGCTATGTGGTGGGTGGCTTCGTGCGCGACATCATTTTGAAAAAGCCATCTGACGACCTTGATTTCGTGACCGTGGGGAGCGGAATTGAGGTGGCTAAAGCTGTTGCAGAAAAGATTGGCAGACGCAAAGCCTCGCTGGCGGTGTTTAAAACCTACGGCACAGCGCAAGTGAAGACGAAAGGCATGGAACTGGAGTTTGTGGGAGCAAGAAGGGAATCGTATCAGCGCAACAGCCGCAATCCGATTGTGGAAGACGGCACGCTGCACGACGACCAATGCCGCCGCGATTTCACCATCAACGCCATGGCCATAAGCGTGAACACCAACAATTACGGCGAGCTACTCGACCCATTCGACGGAGTGGGCGACATTAAGCGCCGACTTATCCGCACACCGCTCGACCCCGACATCACCTTCAGTGATGACCCTTTGCGCATGATGCGCGCGGTGCGATTTGCCACCCGACTGGGCTTCGACATCTATCCCGAAACGATGAACGCCATCGCCCGAAATGCCGAACGCATAAAAATCATCACCCGTGAGCGCATTGCCGAGGAACTGATGAAAATCATGCGCACCGACAACCCTTCGCGCGGCTTTATGCTGCTTAGCGAATGTGGCTTACTCCCCTACATTTTCCCAGAACTTGCCGCCATGCAAGGCGTGGACACGATGAACGGCAGAGCGCATAAAGACAATTTCATGCACACCATGCAGGTGCTCGACAATGTGGCCTCGCAGAGCCAAAACGAATGGCTGAGATGGGGTGCACTGCTGCACGACATCGGCAAGCCGGCATGTAAACGATGGGACGACCAAGTGGGCTGGACTTTCCACAACCACAACTTTATAGGAGCAAAGATGATTCCGCGCATTTTCAGCAAAATGCGATTGCCACTCAACGAGCACATGAAATATGTACAAAAGCTGGTGGAACTGCACATGCGTCCTATCGCCCTGGTGGAAGACATCGTTACGGATTCGGCTGTGCGACGACTGCTGTTTGACGCTGGCGACGACATCGACGACCTGATGCTGCTCTGCAACGCCGACATCACCTCTAAAAACGAGAGCAAGGTGAAGCGCTACAAAGACAACTATCAGCTCGTGAAGCAAAAGCTCATCGACATTGAGGAAAAAGACCGTCTGCGTAATTTTCAGCCACCTATCGACGGTACTGAAATCATGGACATTTACGGCCTCACCCCCTCTCGCCCTGTGGGTATCATTAAAGATGCTATAAAAGATGCCATACTCGACGGAGTGATACAGAACAATCGGGAAGAAGCCTACGAATACATGCTGAAAAAAGCAGCGGAATTAGGGCTTCAACCAGTGAAATAAGCATATTTGCCAAATCGTGACAAATCATATAAATTGAATTATAACTATAAAAAGAAGAAATAATAGTGCCGATTAATGTAGAAGACATGGTAGGAACATTCGAGTATTTCCTCGAAATTGCCGCAACGCTATTCTATGCCATAAGTGGTGTGCGCTTGGCAGCTGTCAAGAAATTTGACTGGTTCGGAGCCTACACAGTTGGATTTATCACTGCCATTGGTGGTGGTACGATGCGTGATGTGTTTCTGAAATGCCATCCCTTCTGGATGCTCGACCCATGGTATTGCATCGCCACCTTTGTTGGCTTTATCCTGGTGGTGGTTATGCAGAGAAAGTTAGTGAAAATTGAAGGCACATTCTATATCTTCGATGCCATAGGACTGGGACTGTTTGTGGATGTAGGCATCTACAAGTCGCTCATGCTCGGTTTCCCGATGTGGGTGGCTATCATCATGGGCACCATCACAGGCGCAATGGGCGGTGTGATGCGCGATGTGTTTATCAACGAGGAGCCGCTTGTGTTCCGCAAAGAGATTTACGCCACAGCATGTATTGGCGGTGGCATCATATATTGGCTGGTGGGCGTGATTGGTGGCAACACCATCTCCCAACTCATGTCATGTGCAATATTCATCATCATTCTTCGCTTCTTTGCCGTGAAGCATAATCTTTCATTCCCCATACTCCACGACGACGAGAACGAATAAACCACACTCTCAAAAAAGTTATGAAGGTCAAAGTCACAAAAGAAGAAAGCAAGAAAACAGCGATACAGCTTCTGAAATACGGCGTGATAGGCGCAAGTAACACCATTATCACCGCCGTGGCATTCTATGTGCTCAACACGCTCCTGAGCGTTGCCTACGTGCCAGCCAACGCTGTAGGTTATGTGCTCGGCGTGCTCAACAGCTTCGTGTGGAACAGAAACTGGGTGTTTAAAACAAAACAAAACCTCAAACGTGAGGCTCTGCTGTTTGTGATTGGTTTTCTCGTTTGCTACGGTCTTCAGATGGGCGTGAGCGGTGTGATGCTTGAAGTGTTCGATATGAAGAACTACACACTCGACTGGATTCCAAACGCTGGTCAGAACATCGTGATGCTCGCATCTATGGTGGTTTACACCATTGCCAATTATATCTACAACCGTACCGTAACTTTCAAGGTGAAAGAATCAAAATAATCCTCGATTCACAAAGACGAATTAACATGGGCAAACCCATTAAGCCATTCGGCGTAATACAAAAAAATGAAACAACTGAAGGAGAATGAAGGAATAGAACGCAGTTTGTTGCTTGCGATAGCTATTATTGCGGGGTTAACCGTAGCTAACTGCTATTACAACCAGCCTCTTTTAGAAATGATTCGTCACGACATGGGAGTGAGTCAGCATGAGGCAAATCTCATTACCGTTGTCACACAAATAGGCTATGCGCTTGGTTTATGTCTCCTTATTCCTATGGGCGACCTCTACTCACGCCGACGCATAATCGTTGTAAACATGACGGTGGCCGCAATCATGGCGGTTATCATTGCCGTTGCCCACAAGGTATGGATTGTTTGGGGAGCCTCTCTTCTGCTTGGTGCATGTTCTGTAATTCCACAATTCTTCATTCCTATAGCCGGTCAATATTCAGAGGAGAAGCACAAAAGTAGAAATATGGGCATCGTTCTATCTGGGTTGCTAACTGGCATTCTCGCATCGAGAGTGGTAAGCGGTTTTGTAGGTGAATGGTTGGGGTGGCGTGAAATGTTTTTCATAGCAGCTCTTGTGATGATTCTGTGTATGTTTCTTACACTCAAGATAATGCCACAAATAAAAAGCAACTATGTGGGCACATACAAGGGTCTGATGGTCAGCGTTTTTAATATTGTGAAGAACAATGGGCGCATACGCCTCTATGCTGTCCGTGCCGCTTTCAGTTTTGGTAGTATGATGGCTATATGGTCGTGCCTCGCATTTAGGTTGGCACAAGCTCCATTCTTTTCAGGTAGCGAGATGGTCGGCACATTAGGTATGTGCGGCATAGCTGGAGCATTGGCGGCAAGCGGTGTAGGCAAACTTGTGAATCAATGGGGCATAAGAAAGATGAGTATTTATGGGGCTTGCTTGCAACTCGTGGCATGGAGTGTGGCCTATCTATTTGGTGACACTTTCATGGGGCTTGTTGTAGCAATCATTTTGGTGGATGTAGGTCTGCAGTGTCTGCAACTGAGCAATCAAAGTGGGTGCATTCAGGAGATACCTCAAGCATCTAACAGAGCTAACACAATATTCATGACAACCTATTTTATAGGCGGATCTTTTGGCACCTATTGTGCTGGATTGGCTTGGACACACGAAGGATGGATGGGCGTGTGTGCTGTAGGAGCAATCTTTGCAACAATTTCGCTCTGCATAACATGCTTTAATAGGCGAAGCATTTAAACACAAATCGGTCATTAGGGGCTTGTACACGCCCTAATGACCGATTTAAGTTAGATTATTGATTCTTACACCAGTTCTATCATTTCTTCTGGAGCATTGGTGATGCACTCCAAATGGTCGGTGCGCACGATATAGGTGTTCTCTACGCCAACTGCGCCAACTCCTGGAATCACAAATTTTGGTTCAATAGCCACAACTTGTCCTTCTTCAAGCACATCTCTGTTGCGTGGAGCCAATACTGGTGCCTCGTTGATTTCAATGCCCAAGCCATGACCCACAAATCCAGCTTTCTGCTTATGACCCATAAAATACTCGGTCAAGCCAGCTACCTCCACCATTTTCACGGCTTCCTCATAAAGTTGCTTTGCTGGTGTTCCTGCGCCAAACTGTGCCAATCGGCGATTGACAGAAATTGACAATTCGTGTGCCTTCATCGCAAGTTCCGACACTTCGCCCACTCTAAAGCAGCGTGTCATATCGGTCATATAGCCGTTGAAATTGCCACAAGCATCCACCATTACGGTTTTGCCAGCCACGATAGGTTCACCGCTTGCGCCGACAGGGAGCGAGGCATCAGCACCAGCACCACCCATCGCAAAATCGTAAGGCGTGGGTGAATCGGCATTGTCGCCCACCAGAATATTGCCCATAAACAACTCCATTGAGCCACCTTGCACACGGAACAAGCCCAGACAGCCCTCAAGGCGAAGCGCACGCTCAATCTCAATTTGCAACTCCACATCGGTCATTCCTGCACGGTAAATGGCAGGAATACGCTCGTATGCGGCCTGGTGGTGAATACCGTCTTCCTTCAGCAGTTTTTGCTCAAATTCCGATTTCACGCTACGCAATGCACGAAACATAGCACTGGCATCGGTGATTTCCGCTTCAGGGAACACTTGAGACAAGCGATTGTATTCAGCCACGGTCATCACATCGGTTTTCAACGCCAACTTTGCTGGCTGTTTTTCGAGCAAGGCAGGAATCATTTCAGGCTTTCTGATATAGTGCACATTTTCGCATTGCTCAAAACCTACGGGGCGACGAACGCAGTAGTACGCCTTGCCCTCGGCAGAAATATAGGTGTAGCCAGCAAACACGCGTCCGCTGGTGTAGTATAGACTCACATTATCGGCAAGCAACACGGCATCTAAGCCGTTTGCCTTGAGTTGAGTGGCAATTTTCTCAACTCGCGCATTAATTTCATTTTCCCAACCTGCGGGAATGAAAGAATTATTGTTCATAATTATCTGAGATTACTTGATTTACAAAATCGTGGAATGAGGAAAACTCAATATCGGCATCAGCACAGTCGCCAAAGCCGTAGGTCATATACACAAACGGCACACCAGCTGTATGGGCATGGTTGCAATCAGATTGTGTGTCGCCCACATACACAGCACGCTTGATGCGGTTTCGCGCCATCAGCAGCTTGATGTTCTCGCTTTTCGGCTTCGGGTTCATGCCCCACGACAAATAGTCGGTGAATAGCGAGGTGGTGCCTGTGTAGCGCATGAAATTGACCAGTCCCTTACGGCTGCAATTACTTTGAAGCATGAGCGTGAAGTGCTTGCGCAGTTCTTTCAAGCCCTCAAACACTCCCGAATACAGCTCACCGCCGAGCGTGGGCATCAAATGGTCCTCAATTTCCTCCAATCGGGTGAGGAACTGCTTTCGGTCGAGATGCTTGGGCGTGGAGATAATGCCTTGGGCAAAAATCTCGTCGATGGAATAACCCATGTATTTCAGCAAATCATCAGCCACGATATGACCTTCAATGCCAAACTCCGCCATACACACATTCCAAATGTGGGCATACGACTTGAGCGCATTCCACAGCGTGCCATCCATATCAAATATGATGGCTTCTATGTTTTTAAAACTAAACTGATTGCTCATTTTCGGTGAGGTGTAATTGTAATTCCCAAGTTGTGGATTCCTGTAAGTGTTTTGCACCCTGTCATCGCTGGCCACACCACTATCTTGCTCACATCGTCGGGCTTAACGTCGGAAACCACCAACTGGCTGCGCTGATAATAGTCGCCAAAACCGCCGCCCTTGAAATTGCCAAACACATCGGAAATGGCAAAATTCAGGTTCTTGCGGTCAACATTCCCATCTGCCGCAATGAAGTCGAGCACCAAATTGAGGTTGCCGTAGGAATATGAGGCGGAATGACGCACCGAGAATGTGATGTCGTAAGTGATAGTGGAATCGCCATACTCTGGGGCGAAAGAAATTGGGGTGTTTTCCATCCAACCTTCATCAGGTATATCGTAAAAGCAAGAATAAGAAGTATGCTTGGGCGCACAAGCGCCTAAGCATACCAATATCATGAGGAGTGCAAGCACACTCCAGTTCCTACTTCTCTGAATTATCTGACGCAGGTGCATTATTATCTTTACGATTATTATCACCCTGACGGCGATTTCTGCCGCCTCCTTGACGGTGATGCCCACGTTGGCGGCCACCTCCAACTTGCTGGCGTGCCTCGTTGCGAACTTGTGCTTGCTCTACATTTTGCGGAGCCTCACCACCTTCGGCTTGGCGATTCTGAGAATTTCTGCCACGAGGCGCACGCTGTTCGCGAGGAGCGTCTTTGCGAGCAGGTTTCTCGTTGGCTGGGCGCTTTTCGCGTGGATCTTTCTCTTTACCACCACCGTTCTTAGCGGGTTTATTCTTTTTCTTCTTCTTTTTGTCGAATCGGCTAATACTGTCTTGACCAAGCAAATCGCCAAACGCCTTCATCTCTGGCTTCTTGCCGTCGGTGCGTTCGAGTTTATCGGGCTTTTCGCCCTGCTTGTTCATTTCAATCACCTCAAACACACGATAGGCACTAATCGTAACCAGATTGGCAGGGATATGCTTATCGGTGGAGTAAGTGATTTGCTTCTTGAAAATATCAGTCTTGAAGTGATAATAAGTGTTGTCTTTGGTTTCAAGAGACACATCGCGTGGAGGCAACTGCTTCGATGCCTCAACGTAGTCGTCGACCTCAAAATTGATACAGCACTTCAACTTAGCGCACTGACCTGCCAACTTCTGCGGATTGAGCGAAATGTCTTGATAGCGTGCGGCGCTTGTTGCCACCGACACAAAATTCGACATCCATGTGGCGCAGCACAGCGGACGGCCACAAGGACCAATACCACCTATGCGTCCAGCCTCTTGGCGTGCGCCAATCTGCTTCATTTCCACACGAATCTTAAACACTTCAGCCAGCACCTTAATCAACTGGCGGAAATCCACACGCTCATCGGCAATGTAGTAGAAAATAGCCTTGTTGCCATCGCCCTGATACTCCACGTCGCCGATTTTCATCTTCAACTTCAAATCGGCGGCAATCTGGCGTGAGCGAATCATGGTGTCGGCTTCCTTTGCCTTTGCCTGCTCGAACCGCTCAAGATCCGACGCTTTCGCCTTACGGAACACGCGCAGAATCTCAACGCCAGGCTTCAGGTTGGCTTTCTTCATCTGGAGCTTCACCAAGCTACCCATCATCGACACACGGCCAATGTCATGGCCTGGGTTGGCTTCCACTGCCACCATGTCGCCCACTTCGAGAGGCAAGTGCGCGCTATTGCGATAGAATCCCTTGCGAGTGTTTTTGAATTGCACCTCCACGATTTCAAAATCGTTGCCGGGAATGTCTCCAAGCCAGTTGGTGCAATCCAAATTGCTTCGCTTTCCGCAGTCGCACTCACACTTGTTGCAAGTGAGGCACTCCTGTCCGGTGATTCCTTTCTTACTTTCTTTATCGTTACTCATCATGAGGCACGATTATTTAGCGTAGCTCACAGCGCGGGTTTCACGAATCACAGTGATACGAACCTGACCTGGATAGGTGAGTTCGTCTTGAATCTTCTTTGCGATTTCGCCGCTGAGTTTTTCGGTTTCGGCATCTGAAATCTTGTCAGCGCCCACAATCACGCGCAATTCTCGACCTGCTTGGATAGCGTAGGTCTTCACCACGCCTGGGTAAGAGAGAGCCAAACGCTCAAGGTCGTTCAAACGCTTGATGTAAGCCTCAACCACTTCACGACGTGCACCAGGGCGAGCACCAGAAATGGCGTCGCACACTTGCACGATAGGAGCATACATGCTGAGGGCTTCCTCTTCATCGTGGTGAGCAGCGATAGCGTTGCAGATATCGGGCTTTTCCTTATATTTTTCAGCCAATTTGCTGCCGAGCAGTGCGTGTGGCAGTTCTGGCTCTTCATCGGGCACTTTGCCGATGTCGTGGAGCAGACCAGCACGGCGCGCCTTCTTTGGATTCAAGCCAAGTTCGCTTGCCATGATAGCACAGAGGTTTGCGGTTTCGCGAGAGTGCTGGAGCAAGTTCTGACCATAACTTGAACGGTATTTCATCTTACCAATCAGACGAATCATTTCGGGGTGCAAACCGTGGATACCCAAGTCGATAGAGGTACGCTTACCGGTTTCGATAATTTCCTCTTCCACTTGCTTGCGAACCTTAGCCACCACTTCCTCGATGCGAGCAGGGTGGATACGGCCGTCGGCCACGAGCTGGTGCAAAGCCAAACGTGCGATTTCGCGACGCACTGGGTCGAAACCTGAAAGCACGATAGCTTCTGGGGTGTCGTCAACGATGATTTCAACACCGGTTGCGGCTTCAAGAGCACGAATGTTGCGGCCTTCACGACCGATGATGCGTCCCTTGATGTCGTCGTTGTCGATATGGAACACTGTCACTGCATTTTCAATGGCAGTTTCGGTGGCTACACGCTGAATGGTTTCCACAATGATGCGCTTTGCCTCCTTGTTGGCAGTCATCTTTGCGTCGTCCATAATGTCGTTGATGTAAGATGCAGCGGCAGTCTTAGCCTCATCTTTCAGCGATTCCACGAGTTTTTCCTTAGCCTCGTCGGCAGAAAGACCGCTCACGCGTTCGAGGGTTTCGCGCACGCTCATTTCCATGCGGTCGAGTTCTTTCTTTCTATCGTCGAGCAATTCACTCTTATTGTCGAGCGAAGCCTTCAACTTCTCGTTTTCGGCTTGTTGGCGGTCGGTTTCTGATTTCTTGCGTTGAAGGTCGGCTTGCTGTTGCTTCACCTGAATTTCGTGTTGCTTGAGTTTTGCTTCCTCGGCCTGCACCTTCGAGAGGCGTTGGTTGGCCTGCTTTTCAGCATTACTCTTAATGGAAAGACCCTCTTCCTTACCTTTAATCACTTCATTGTTCTTCAGAACCTCTGCTTCAAGCTTCGCTTTTTCGAGGATAGAGTTAGCTTGAGATTTCGCGTTTTTGCGAGTTACGGCAAGCGTGACACCAATACCTATTACGAGTGCCACAATCACCGATACAGTCAATACTATGTAATCCATAACGGAATGAATAAATAATTGTATATATATTAATAAAAAAAGCACCGCCCACCAAGCACGCCGACAGCCCATTGGCATCGGAGTCGCTTGTAGAGAAGTGCAGGAACCTTAAATAAACAAATTTATGCGATGCTTGCTATCGCACGGCACAGCAGTGCCATAGGGCATCATTTCATATCTTGATGACTATTTCATCGAGTTCTTTCTCGAAATCAGTCAGCAGTTCGTTAGTAGCCTTATTGTCGCGATACGCCTGCGAATACAAGCGCGCAAACTGGAATGCCACCTTAGCCATCACCTCTTCCGACGAATCCGTGCCTTTGAATCGTGCCATCCACTTGTTCCACAACGTGTTCACAAGCTTCTCCGACTCTCGGTAGAGGGCTTCATCATCCGCTGGAATGCTAAGGGCAAAAGGCTTAACATCAGCAATACGAATATTAATATTTTGTTTCTTATCTGTAGCTGGCATAGCATCATTCATTTAATTGAGAGATGCATTTGTCGATATCCCGCACTAATGAGGAAATCATTTTCTTGGCTTCGGCCGCTTTCTCGCTGTTGGGCACGAAATGACGTGCCATAGTGAGGTAATGATTGTCGGTGGAGAGCCTTTCGTTCTCCTTCTTCAGAACTTCCACTTCGTTCTGAAGTTGGACGACAACCTGCTCAAGACGCTCTTTTTCAGCATTAAGCACATGGTATTTATCTACCAAAACTTTACTTTTGGTGACAATCCGCGCAAGAGTTTCTTGTAGTTCAGAAGCCATTTTACTCCATTTTTCTACAAAATTAAGAAATTCTCACAAATTATCAGTAATAAAAGCCCTCTTTTTTCCAACAAAAAAATGATTTAAGTAAAGATTTAAGAAATAATGCGCAAATCGGTCAGAACGCTTTGCGATACTTGTCGTCGGCGCTATCTTCCATGATGCTCAGGTAACTCGCATAGCGACTTTGACTGATGCGCGACTCCTCCACTGCCTGAAGCACAGCGCAGCCTGGCTCGTGGGTGTGGGTGCAGTTGCCAAATCGGCAATTCTCCGAAATCTTGAATATCTCACGGAAATAATGAGCCACCTCGGTTTTCTCCAAATCGATGGTGCCGAAGCCCTTCACTCCTGGGGTGTCGATAATCGCACCGCCACCTGGCAAATCGAGCATTTCGCTGAATGTGGTGGTGTGCATACCGGTGTGGTGAGTTTCCGACACATCGCCCACCTTCAGATTGGCATCGGGCACAAGCATATTGATAAGCGAACTCTTGCCCACACCCGAATTTCCACTAAAGAGTGTGGTCTTATCTTTCAGCTGCGCTTTGAGCTGGTCGATGCCCTCTCCTGTGAGGGTCGACATCTTAATCACAGGATAACCGATGCTCTCATATAGATATGCGAAAGCGTCGAGCAGTTCCTTGTCTTCTTCTGCGGTGAGCAAGTCAATTTTGTTGATAGCCATCACCACGGGCACACGATAGGCTTCAGCCGTGGCAAGAAAGCGGTCAACGAAGGTGGTGTTGGTTTCGGGATTGGTGAGCGTAACCACCAACACCGCCTGCGAGAGATTGGCTGCCAAAATCTGAAATTCCTTGGAAAGATTGCTGGCGCGACGAATAATGTAATTGCTTCGCGGCTCAATCTTCACGATAAAAGCCGTGCCGTCGGGCTTGATTTCGATAGTCACGATATCACCCACAGCCACAGGATTGGTACACCGAAATCCCTTCAAGCGAAAATTTCCCTTGATTTTACAATTCACCACTTCGCCCGCTTCGGTGCGGACGATGTACCAACTTCCAGTATTTTTAATTACCAACGCTTTCATCATATTGATGCAAAGTTAATAAAAAATATCATATCGCCCATAAATCAGCCCATAACAAAAAAATTGCGACTTTCTTGCGTGCGCCCGTGCGTACACAAGGGTTTTCCTCGCGCGCACGCGCGCACGCAAGTATTTCGAAAAAAAAATCACTTTTATTTATTCGCCTGATATTCTGATGTTTAAAATAGTAATTTTATACCCATTTTTAGTAACCGTTTGATAAATAATGGGTTAAAAATTTGGACAAATGAAAGTGGTTGATTAACTTTGCATCGTGTTTTAGAACAAATTAGTAACAAAATCAATTAATTATGAACGTAGAAACTATTGGTTTGTGGGCTGGTGCAGTTTGGAACGCACTCAACGACGCAAACGGTTCATTGACTGTAAAAGGTCTGAAGAAAACCACAAAACTCAAAGAAAAAGAAGTGTTCGCAGCTATCGGCTGGCTCGCTCGTGAAGGTAAGGTTAACGTAACTGAAATCGAAAAGGACGTTGAAGTAAACCTTATCTAATTCATTCCCAAGCACATAATTTATTTGTGTAAAATACTATTACAAAAATGGGTAGCAACCAATCGGTGCTACCCATTTTTTATGTTTTACGATATGCTATGATTAGAATTTGCCGCCCATTTTCAGATAGAGGGCGTAAACTGCATAGAAATCTTTGATTTGATCTTCGGTGAACTTCTTCACATGGCTGAAGCCTCTGGCACCAATAAACACCACACGCGCCCATGTGGCATGCGACAAGGCATAAACCAAGTCCTTGTCGGCAACCGTCAATTCCTCATCTAATGTTTCCCAATAGAAACGCGAACCGTGCTTGCCAGTTTTTGGCAAATTCACTGGTGTGAAGTCGTAACCGAAGCCATTCACAACGAACCTCACGCTTTCAATTTGCAAGGGGTCGTCAGCATAATATTGCGCATGGAAGCGAAGTGGCTGTGGCTTACCGTCCTCAATATCAAAGTAGAAAAACATGTCGTTGTTGGTCACTTCCATTTTCACATCTTTTGGAATCACACGATCCGACGACACACGGAGCGTTTTCGACAGTTCTTTCTTCGATTCTTTAATTTTCTCATCCACCCACTCCAATGGTTGTGGTCCCCATTGCAGATTATCAAGAGAGTAGTCAATGGCTAAAAGTGAGTCGAGTTTGGCTTGGGCAGCCTCACGACGTGCCTTTCTCGCCTTCATTTCCTCCTCAAACTCTGGGTCGTCCTGTGCGCGTTGCTTCAAATAGCGTGTAATGCGCGCCTGACGCTCCTTCTCTTCCTGCAACTGGCGCTTACTCAGTTTTGCAGGCTTCTCCTCGTCTTGCGGTTGAAGATAGTAAGTGGTGTTGTCGGTCGAATCAACCACAATCACCGCGGGCTTCTTGTGCAAGCGACGCACAGGCATTTTCGAACGCCAGTTATCAGTGTCATCATCTTGTGCAAAGGCGGAAATTGCGAATACAGAAACAAATAAAAGTAGAATTATGCGATAAAAATTTGCTCTCATTATAAATAAATATGTGTATTTTGATAGTGCAAAATTAGTGATTTCCACAAACATACGCAAATCAAGCCTTCGCACTCTACATTTTTCATTTGTATAATCTGATGGCTTGCCGTAACTTTGTACATACAAATATCATTAATCCCTTATACAATCATGACAAAAATTGGATCTTTCGGCACTGAAATCGGAAAGAAAGCAATGCTTCTTGGCAGTGGCGAACTCGGAAAAGAAGTGGCTATTGAGCTTGTACGCTTAGGAGTGGAAGTGGTGGCTTGCGACCGTTACGAAGGCGCGCCAGCCATGCAAATCGCTCAAAAAAGCAAAACTTTCAACATGCTCGACGGTGAGGCTCTGCGCTCGGCTATCGAGGAAGAACGCCCCGACCACATTATCCCTGAAGTGGAGGCTATCGCCACCCCTACCCTTGTGGAGCTTGAAAAAGAGGGCTTCAATGTTACTCCTACCGCCAACGCTGCCCGACTGACAATGAACCGCGAAGGCATTCGCCGATTGGCAGCCGAAACACTTGGCGTACCCACCTCTCCTTACCGCTTTGCATCAACAGAGGAAGAATTTAAGGAAGCCATTAAAGAAGTGGGCATTCCTTGCGTGGTGAAACCTATTATGAGTTCTTCTGGCCACGGACAAAGCACCGTGAAATCAGAGGCCGACATCGACCGCGCTTGGCACATTTCACAAGAGGGCGGCCGTGCAGGAGCCGGCAGAGTGATTGTGGAAGGATTCGTGGATTTCGACTACGAAATCACCCTTCTCACCGTGCGCAACGTGGCTGGCACACAATTCTGTGAACCAGTAGGCCACATTCAGCAAGACGGCGACTACCGCTATTCTTGGCAGCCACAAGCCATGGCACCAGTAGCGATTGAAAAAGCGCAAGAAATTGCGAAAAAGGTGACCGACGCACTTGGCGGATATGGCATTTTCGGCGTGGAAATGTTTATCAAGGGCGATGATGTGATCTTCAGCGAAGTATCGCCTCGCCCACACGACACCGGCATGGTGACAATGATTTCACAAAACATGAGTGAATTTGCGCTCCACGCACGCGCATTGATGGGATTGCCTATCCCTGCCATTCGCTTCTACGGTCCATCGGCAAGCAAGGCCATCGTGGTAGAAGGCGACAGCAACCGTGTGGAATTTGAAAACGTGGATAAGGTGCTTGAAGAGCCAGGCGTTGACATTCGCATCTTCGGCAAACCAGAAGTGAAAGGACACCGCCGCATGGGCGTGATTCTCGCCACTGCCGACAGCGTGGAAGAAGCCATCGCAAAATGCGACAGAGCCTACGCAAAACTGAAAATCAACGTTCTCCCAGCAAAGTAATCCAACAAGAAAATAAAACAAAGGGGGCGCACACACAACATGCGTCCCTTAGTTTTTTGGTCAATGATTGCACCTAAATAATGGTTCAGTGGAACATTCCTGGGGATAGATTATGCATTGTTGCCGAATCGTGAATGGAATCAAAAACAAAAACATAAAAAACAGCCTTGGAGCAACGTGGAATGCTTCGCATTTGGCGGTGCGACTGTGCGCTTTGCGTCATTGGAAACGAGTTTCCATGCCGCCAACCACACAATCCCTCCGCCACCCTCTTACGAGGGCTATCCACGTTGCCCCAAGGATAAAAACCGCTCGCCGTTTCACGGCGAAAAACCCCTGAAAATTGTGATTTATTGTTAGGAGGCTATGTTAAATTTCCCAAAACGATAACACCATAGCGTAGGGACATGCCTTTGGCGAAAGCACTGAAAAAGTAAAATCAACTTTCAGATTGAAAGTTAATAACGGAGAAATAGTCGTTTTACCACTCTTTCTCTGCCTATAATAGCCTTATTAAGGCGATTTTGTAGAAAGAATAGTTATAAATCGTAAGCATTTTTCGTTTTGGTCTTTAAAAATCTGGACTTTTTCAGTGCTCTCGCCTTTGGCATGTTTCCAAAGCGTTAAAACATTTGTCGATTGCAGCGAAACATGCCAAAGGCATGTCCCTACGTTATGATGCGATTTTTTATTCGTGCTTTCGGTTAATCTAATTTCTAAATATTGGTTTTTCGCCGAAGGCGAGCGGTTTTTATCCTTTTGGCGATGCCACCGACCTCGCTGGCAAGGGCGGCGTTGGTGATGTGGTGTGTCTGATTCAAGCCTCGGCTTGAAATCAGCCATGCCTCAGCACTAACGACAGGTGCGAAGCACAGGCATCGCTAAAAGGTTGTTTTCTATGTTTTTTGTTTAAGTCCCCCAGTATTTTTCCACTGCACCAAAAATAATTACAGGCGGCACACGCTATTGTGTACCGCCTGTTTTGGTTTTGTGATATACTAAAATGAGAGGGGATTAAAGGGCTGCTGCCTTATAAGCGCGGCCACCCACCTTCACGATATATACTTTTCCGCTTTCGAGGGTGATTGAGTTCACACCCACCTTACCGTTCACCACTTGGCGTGTGCGACCTTCAACGCTGAACACGTAGATAGGTGCATTTTGTGCCAAAGTCACGTTCACAATGTTGCCCACTGCACTCACTTGTGGTTCGCCGTTAGCAGCGGCGTCGGTGATACCAGAGGGCTCTTGCAAATCGGCATATTCAATTTGTGAAGTTTCCGACTTTTCTTCGTCACCGAAGCCATCGAGACGCCAACCAGTTACGGTGTAGCCATAACGTGTGCCTGCCACAAGGTTGCTGAAGTTGTAAGAAGTGGTTTGAGGATTTTCAATCTTGATTTCTGGGAGAGTTACGGTGCTGATGTCGCCCTTGTTGACCTTTTGAGTCACTTCTACCTCATCGAGGAGGAATGGCTTCATCTTGTTTTCTTCAAATGAGAGAACGGTTTCAGAGTCACCGTCCTTCATTTCCCAAGTTTCGTCGATATTGCCATTAGCATCGAAAGTGGCTTTGTGCATCACCAACTGGTTGTTTTCCATATAACCAACGTGGTAGATGCTCAAGATGTCGCCAGGAGTGCCATGTGCTTTCAAACGCACGGTGTATGCGCCACCGTTGCGAGAGAGATTCATGCTTGGTGAGTGAACATACGACATGTTCATTGGGAAACGACCGCTGTTAGCACCGAGCATACCTGCTGCAGCGATAAGGTTGCGACCGCTCCAACCTGGGCAATCAGTCAAATCATCTGGAGTAGTGACTGATGTGATTGGCGATTCGATTGTGCCATCAAGTGATTTAGAGAACTTCTCGTTAAGGGCAGAGAACACACCTGCTTCAGCAGCCACATCGTAGCGATATGGTTGCAAATAGTAGCCCTTAGCCTTTGGCAGATATTCCCAGTTGGCAGTGAATGCGTCAACGCCCACATTGCTTGCAGGAAGCACCTTTACCGACAAGAAGCCATCTACACGCATAATGCCCGACATTGGAGATACCTCGTTGCCCTCCTTTGCCTTCACATAGTAGTAGTAAACGGCTTCTGGATCCAAACCGGTAGCATCGTAGTGGTCTTCGGTGGTTGGCTGGTCGGTGAGTACATACACAGGTGCTTTGTATTCATAAGAGATAGAGTTAACAGAAATGTCGCCCACGTTGTGAGTGTCGTCTTTCTTGATGGTAATTTCAATCTTACCGATATTGAGAGGAGTGTAACCGAATGCTTCCGACAAAACGAAGTCTTGACGGCGTGCAAAGTAGATGGCAGAGATGTCGCCTTGGGTAAGGAGGTCACCTTCCTTGTCATACACCTTAATATTAAACACACTTGAGTTGTCCTCTGTCACACCTTCTGCGTGAACGAGGTTGGCATTAAGCACATACTTTGAGAGATTGCCACCAACGAGAAGAGGGGTAACAATCTTGTCGCCTGTGGCATCAAGCAAGAGGTGATTTTTGTCGTTGTAGTAAACCACTTCAGTGGTGCCGTTTTCAGCAAGGTCCACAGTCCAATCTGCTGGCAAGTTAGGATTAGTGGTGTCGAGCTTGCCGTTAGATTGATTCACTTTGCTGAAATCTTCAGTCACGCTCACCATGTCGGTGCCCAAAGTGTAGAGACTAAACAAATACTGGCTGCTACCGTTAGCGTTCCACTGTGCAGTAAACGAAGTACCCTGGTAGTTGTCAGGAATTACAACTTGAGGCGTTTTTGGGGCAGCAAACGCCGAGTTCACTGCGGTCAGCAACAGTGATAGCAAGAAGTAAATTTTCTTCATGTCGTAAATGTATTTTTAAACCTTTCCCCGAGTGTAAATATAAGTGCACAGAGGGTGTCGGGGTAATTGCACACCTCCATATCACATGATCGCTAAATTTCCCACAATCATACTCTGATTGCAAAGATAGGCAAAAAATATCAATATAATATCAGAATACGCAATAATTTTGCGTTATTCGCTACAATTTCGCATCAATTTCAAAACAATTCCACCAATTTATCACAGGAAATGCAATTTTTCCGATTAATAATGCAGCGAGGGCTGAAGCATTTCCACTTCAGCCCTCGTTATTTTTTCACAATATTATATGTGTCGCTTTTACTTTGCCATGCAGGCTTCAATCGCATCGGCAAGTTTCTTGCCTTGCAAACCGCGTGAAATGATGCGACCTTCTGGGTCGAAAATAATGATATGAGGAATACCCATGATGCCGTAAATCTTGGTTGGCTCGGTGAGTTTTTGGTTGCCAATAATCACAGGCCAAGGAATATCGAGTTGTTTCATGGCGCGATGTGTGTCGGCTGGAGCATCCCAAACTGCCACACCGAGGAAGTTCATTCCCTTGCCATTGTATTTTTCATACATCGCCTTGATGTTTGGAATCTCGCGGCGGCATGGTCCACACCAACTTGCCCAGAAGTCAACCACTGTGTAGGTGCCTTTACCCACATAGTCGCTCAATTTCACGGTAGTGCCATCTTCTTTTGTGACGGTGAAATCGGTGAACATCTGACCTTCTGCCGTTACGGCTTGCGCCTTCACATTGTCAACGGCATCTTTCACTCGCTTCAATTCCAAATACGATGCTGGCACATTCTTCAATTCTTCCTCAAGTTGTGAAAGATTAAGTGGCTTACACATCAAATAATTGTAGAATGCCCAAGGACCGATAGCGTTGGTCTTGTTTTCTTCAAAAGCCTTGTAGAAGTGTGCGGCAGCCTCTTCATCGGTGCGCACATTTTCCATTGCCTTCTCCATATTGTTGATATAGTCGTTGAGTGGAGCGCCTGAAGCCACCTTTGTAGCCCAATCCACGGCGATAGCACCATCTTCCACCACCATACCGCAACGCTTGCCATCAATGATAAGGCGTGCGAAAAACGACTCTTCAATTTTACCCTTAATCACACAACGCTTGCCATGCACAGTGCCAGTGGCAAGAGTATCGCCGGTGTCATAACTGGTGAGATACGCTGTGGCATTATTGAGCGAAACATCGGGGAATCCAACTGTGATTTTATAGCCTCCAGCAAATGCACTGCCGATAGCCAGTGCCGAGACAAATACTGAAACGAGAATTTTCTTCATATCTATATCAAATAATGTAGTTAAGTTTTGCCCACGAAGATACAAATATTTTCCAATATGGCAAAAAACTAAGCCACGCTATACCTATTGACAATAAATTGCTTTAATTTAGTTTTGATGACAATGTTAATACAGTGATGCTTTTTGGTGCATACGATTCCATCATTATTCGACAAGCCTCCTTAATAGATTGACCACCACCTATTGTATCATCAATTATCAAAATATTTTGTCCATTAATCTTGTTTGCAAATTCAGCATATATATCTTCACTTACTTTCAATGTGAAATCCAACACATCTCTCATTGCCGGGTCTTTAATAAGATGTCTTGAAAATGTGCCATTTAGTTCTTTATCCATTTGGTCAAGGTATCTATCCAAACGGTAGTATGCACTATTAAAACTTGCCTTGTAATATTCTCTGAATTTAGAATTGAAATCAAGTACAATATCATTGACCTCTTCAGTAGTGAGTTTACAAATCACACCTTCTATAAATTCTCCATTTTCACTTTTTGAAAGAACAATATCTGCAATATGTTTGTTAAATTCATTTCCACTTGGGATTAGAACTGTAATTCCTTTTTGATACATACTTACAAATTTAGAAGCAATCAAATCAAATTGTTTTTCTATTGCTTCTCTATCTTCTTCACTCCTAAATGTCCATCCTCCACCTTTTAATGCACAAACTAAAGGATTGCCATCTTCTCGTGTTTCACCTTTTTTCCTTTTAAATATAGACCATACTTGTACACCAGGCACAATTTCTCCATCTATGGTAGGATTATTATCAATAGAAATGTCAACATAATTCTCGTGTGAAGAATTATATGCTACAGTTTTAGTATCTGGGTCGAAATCTATACCTTCATTAAAGGTTTTATCCATTTCTTTTTCAACAATTTCATCCATAATTTGGTTAAGATTCTTATCTTTTGTGTATTCACTTAATTTTTTCATAATATTTATCTTTACTTTATTTATAGGACACATTGCCATCAACCACTTATGGAGTGCAATTTTGGAGTCCTCAAAGATAGTGCCTTTCTTTCCACTAAGATACTTAAAATAATTGAAATAAACAATTTTTTCAGCAAGAACATCAACAATTTAGCAAAACAGTTACAAGAAAAACTATGCCACACTATGCCACACATAGAAAACAGGGAGGGCTGAAACCTTGCTTGGCTTCAGCCCTCCGCTATTGTTTGGATATCCGTGAAGAATTACTTCACGATAGATTTGTAGAGAATCGACTGGATATTTGTGCGTGCGCTCACACGACCAAAGTTGGGATTTTCGCGAGTGGGCGATACACGGTTGCACAAGAAGATGTAAATCATATCAGTCTTTGGATCCACCCAGAAGCAAGTGCCAGTAAATCCGGTGTGTCCTACAGTTTCGGGGCTTGCCTCATCGCAGGTTGACGACCATTCGGGCTTGTCGATGCGTGGTTTGTCGAAACCTAAACCACGATGCGAGTTGGGGCTCTTTGAGGTGAGGAAAGTCTCGACGGTGGATTGCTTCAAATAGCGGTCGCCACCATACACGCCACCGTTAAGCCACATTTGGAAGAGTTTGCAAAGGTCGTTGGCATTCGAAAATAAACCAGCGTTGCCCTGAACACCACCAGAGAATGCGGCAAGTTCGTCGTGCACATAGCCATGGATATGCTGACGGCGGAGGTAGGTATCCACCTCGGTGTAAGCAATCTGGTATTGTGGGAACTTCTCAAGTGGGCGATACATGGTGTGGTAAGCACCCAGTGGAGCGAAAATGCCGTCTTGAACGAATGTGTTGAGCGGCTGCTTCGTTACGTTTTCCACCGCATTTGCCAGTAAACTGAAGTTCAAGCAACTGTAGAGATATTTCTTTTCGCCCAAAGTTGAGGTATAGATGCGTGCCATGATTGAATCGTAAGTGGCTTTGCTGCCCCACAATCCCTCTGCAATAGGCAAGTTAAACACATCGGTCTTTTTGCGTGAAAGAATGTCGGTACGGAGTTTTGCCTTCTTATTGCCATAGGCGTTTTTCATCACCCAAATGGTGTTGTATTCGTTTGGAGTGGTAGCGATGAGTGGACCGTTGTAAGTTTTGGGGTCGAACATCATTTGCCACATGTTGAGTGATGGTGGCATACCGGTTTCGTGATACAAGAGCTGGCGGAAGGTCATATCCTTCTTATCTTCCACTTTAAGCCCTGGAATGATGTCGCTGGCAGGTTCGTCGAGCTGGATTTTTCCTTCGTCGTACACCTTCATCACACCGCTGAGTGTGCCAGTTGCCTTCGAAACAGAAGCCAGGCCATAGAGGGTGTTGTTGGTAACAGGAATTTCCACATTGTAGTCAATTTGACCGTAAGCACGCTTGCAAACCACTTTGCCATGTCGAGCCACAACCACCTGACAGCCTGGAAATGCCTTTTGCTGCACGCCATAGTTACAAACCGAGTCGATTTTAGCCAACAAATCGCCGCTGAAACCCACTTCCTGTGGAATGGTGTAACCGAGGCGGCAAGCCTCGTAAGTCACGCCAGTACCAGCCTTCAACACGCCACCACCAGTTTTCATATCCATAGGGAGCACACCCTTAGCAGCATTGCCGCCGAAAATGGTTTGTGCCAAATAATCTTCATCGGTCATGGTAGTGCCATAGGTCACAAGTGAAGCCTTCACCTTGTCGCTGCCCATCAAGGAACCTACCAAGTCAAGTTTTTCAGGATGACACATAGTAGCCACAATCACATCGCCACCAGCGCTTGCCAATTGCTTTGCGGCATTCATGTATGCCTCGGCAGGTGTAGCCACACACACAATAACGGTGTTGAAGCCACCTTTGGCGATTTTCTGCTGGAGCGCATCGAGCGAACCTACACGATTGTAGTCGAATACTGTGGCTTCGGCATAGTCGGTGCAACGGCGCGCAAACATCGACTTTACGCCATTTTCATTACCCATCACCACCACAGCAATTTTGCGGTTGTTCAAATTCTTCAATGGAAGAATATCGTTAGCCGACTTCACCACGGTCACAGCAGATGCCACCATCTTGCGTTGGAGCACCTTAGATTCAGGGGCGTTGATGTCAGCCACAATGTTGGCGAGGTCGATTTGAGGTTTTGTGTTCAATCCAAGAGCGTATTTGAATCGGAGAATCTTCTTCACTCTCGCGTCCACATCTTTCTGCTTAATCTTACCAGCGGCAATCGCTTGCTTGATAGCGGCAATTTCAGGTCCCACCTCGTTAGGCATGAGCAGAATGTCGTTGCCAGCGAGGAATGCGTTCACACACACCGAGCCTTTCACCTCTTTTGCACCTTCCATACCGAGCGCATCGGTGAAGATAAGACCATTGAAGTGCATCTTCTTTTGCAAAAGATTGGTGACATACGCCTTCGACATGGTGCCAGGCACACGACGCTTATCAATAGCAGGGATATAGAGGTGCGCCGTGAGGCAACCGCCCAAACCGGCATCAATGTATTGCTGGAATGGAGCGAAATCGTATTGCTTCAATTCTTGGAGCGTCTTGTTGATAACTGGCAACTCAAGATGCGAGTCGGCTGTGGTGCTGCCATGGCCAGGGAAGTGCTTCATCACTGAGAGCACGCCACCATCTTCCATACCACGGGCGAATGCCACGCCGTGATTACCCACCAAAGTGGGGTTTGAGCCATAGGCACGAGTGCCGAGCACGGTCTTTTGGCGGTCGATAACGTCGAGCACAGGGGCAAAATTCACATTCACACCCATGCGCTTACATTCGCGAGCCACTTCCTGACCGTATTCGTAGAAGAACTTATCGTCGCTTATGGCACCTAAAAATAAGTTGCGAGGAAACTTAGGAGCATTTTCCAATCGCATTGAAAGCCCCCATTCCGCATCGAGGGTGATCATCAATGGCACTTTCGCCAACGATTGGGCGTAGTTGGTGAGTTTTGCCTGAGTCACAATGTCGTTTTCGTTGTAAATCAGACCGCCAATCTTGTAATCAGCCACATACTTTTTCACTAAAGTCTCGGCATCGGCGCCGCGTGGGTTTACAGCCATCACTATCAACTGGGCAATTCGCTCATCGGGTGAAAGCGACTTGAATGTGGTGTTCACCCACGATTCCATAGCCTTTTTGTCAACCTTGTTGAAAATAGCGGGCTGACGCTTGGCTCCCACAGAAACTGTGGCTGTCATCAACACAGCCACAGCAATAAGTAAGATTTTCTTGAAGTTCATTATGAAAATTTGATAATATTATTTTTTCACAAAACGAGGAGTGTCTTTTGCATCAATAATCTTGCCTTGGGCAGTGAGTTGCTTCACATATTCAAGCATGTGCTCGCCGTAAGGCTCTGTGTCGGTGAAAAGCACCTTGCCATTGCGGAGCGAATCCATGTAGTCGCCACCGTTGGCAAGGAAGTTGATTGTCACCAACTTATACGACTGTTCGGGTTTGATTTGCTTGCCGTTTAGTTTTGCACTCACAATTTCGCCCTTGGCATTATACACCACTTTAGCCTCTTTGCTCACAGCGTCGCCACCGCGGTTAGCCATCACACGGAATGCCTCAATCAAGTCTTTACCCTTGATATCGAGCACCACGAAGCGGTTGTCGAATGGGAAGGTGGAATTAATCAAACCTTCCGAAACCATACCCTTAGGCATATCCTGACGAATACCGCCCTTGTTCATGATAGCGAGGTCAACCTTGCCGGTGTAGAGGGTTTTGATAATATCCATAATGGCATCCGACAGCCAGTTTTGGTATGCTTGGCTGTTCAAGGTCATTTCGCGTGCGCTTTGCGCCACTGGAGCATTCATGATTGAATCCACCTTGTGCTTGTAAGGAGCAAGCCAATTTGCGAAAGCAGTGTATTGCTTAGCGGCTTCATCGTAGGCAGAAGTCACTTTGATGTGGCGATATTCCACCTTACCAGTTTCAAGGTCGAGGTCATAAACGCCCACGAGTTTGCCATACTTTCCGTTTTGTCCGATTGTGACAATTTTACCGTCGGCATTCTTCACGTTGGCTTGAGCAGAACCCGGTTCAATTATAGAATGGGTATGTCCACCCACCACGATATCGATGTAGTGGCTCTTGGTCACCAAGCCAGAGTCGCACGGTTCGCCAGGAATTTCTGCAAAATAGCCGATATGCGACACCATCACCACATAATCCACTTTTTGCACTTCCTTCAAATATTTTGCGGTTGGGTCGGCTATGAGTTCGCCATTCTGATAGTAGAGACCATCGTAATTGCCTTCCGACACCATGCCACGTGGATTCACGTTAATGCCGATGAAGCCCACACGCTTCCCGCCGAAAGTTCTAATCAGATATGGCATCACACCCTTCACTGGGGTGGCGCTGAAATCGTAGTTGGTCGAAACGATTGGAGTTTTCAACTTGTTGTAGTAGTTGGCAAGTTTCACCACGCCATTATCAAACTCGTGATTTCCGAGCGTGATCATGTCGTAGCCCATGCTGTCGATAGCGGCAAATTCCACTTCTCCCTTGAACATTGAGAAATAGAGCGTGCCCTGCACAGCATCGCCACCATGAATAATCATCGTGTTTTTGTTTTCTTTGCGGATTTGGTCGTAGATGGCACGACGACGGAGCAGCCCGCCTTTCCCATCAGCGGCTGGGTCGATTTGACTGTGAGTGTCGTTGACAGCAGCAATCACCAGATGTTCGGCACTTACAGCAGGCACCATTGTAGCTACCAATAAGCCCGCCAATAATAACTTCTTAAATGGAGTCATAATGATATAATTTTAATTAGTTTATAATCAATTTCTATACATCTTTGTTCAACCCACGAATTTACAAATAAAAAATGATTTTCACACGTTTTTAAGGCAACAAAAAACGGCTCTATGCTGAAAATCGCATAGAGCCGAGGGGTTTTAGAACGGTTGTTATGAAATAGATTATATCTTAACGCGCCATTCTACACAGTATAGAGGCCCGTAAATTACTTTTCGATAAGACCCTTACCAGTCATTTCTGCTGGTTGTTCGAGGCCCATGATTTGAAGAATGGTTGGAGCCACGTCGGCGAGACGACCATTTTCAATCTTAGCGTTCTTGTTAGCAGTTACATACACGCATGGCACATCGTTGAGCGAGTGAGCGGTGTTTGGAGTGCCATCAGGGTTCACAGCATGGTCGGCGTTGCCGTGGTCAGCGATAATGATTACTTCATAGTCGGCAGCCTTTGCTGCTTCCACGGTGTCTTTCACACATTCGTCGATAGCCCTAACAGCCTTTTCGATTGCTTCATACACACCTGTGTGGCCCACCATGTCGCCGTTAGCGTAGTTCACCACAATCCAATCATACTTCTTCTCGCCAATAGCGGCCACCAATTTATCCTTCACTTCGTAAGCACTCATTTCTGGCTTGAGGTCGTAGGTTGCCACCTTTGGTGATGGAACGAGAATACGGTCTTCACCTTCAAATGGTGCTTCGCGGCCACCGTTGAAGAAGAATGTAACGTGAGCGTACTTTTCTGTTTCAGCAATGTGGAGTTGCTTTAAGCCCTTGCTTGAAATGTATTCTGCGAGGGTGTTCTGCACATTTTCCTTTGGGAAAAGAATGCCAACGCCTGTGAATGATGAATCGTAAGGAGTCATGCAGAAGAATTGCAAGTCCTTGATGGTGTGCATACCCTGCTCTGGCATATCTTGCTGAGTGAGCACTTGAGTAATTTCTTTTGCACGGTCGTTGCGGTAGTTGAAGAAAATCACCACATCGCCTTCCTTGATGCGGCCGTCAACGGTGCTGTTCACCACTGGCTTCACAAATTCGTCGGTAACGCCTTCGTCGTATGATTCCTGCATTGCCTGCACCATGTTATCGCTCTTGCGGCCTTCACCGTTCACGAGTTGGTCGTAAGCGAGTTTCACGCGGTCCCAGCGTTTGTCACGGTCCATAGCATAGTAGCGACCAGTGATAGTGGCAATCACACCTGTGCTCTTTGCGAGGTGATTTTCCACATCTTGAATAAAGCCCTTGCCACTTTCTGGGTCGGTGTCACGACCGTCCATGAAGCAGTGGAGATACACTTTTTCAAGACCATATTCTTTAGCAATGTCGCAAAGCGCAAACAAGTGGTCCATTGAACTATGCACGCCACCAGTTGAGGTCAAACCCATGATGTGCAAGCCCTTGCCAGTTTCCTTGGCATAGGTGTAAGCCTTTACAACTTCAGGATTCTTCAAGATAGAGCCATCAGCAATAGCCTTGTTGATTTTCACAAGGTCTTGGTAAACGATGCGGCCGCCACCAATGTTGAGGTGCCCCACTTCGCTGTTACCCATCTGTCCTGCTGGCAAACCCACGTCTTCGCCACAAGCCTTCAAGCGGCTGTTTGGATAGTTTGCGATAAGGCTGTCCCAGTAAGGAGTTGGAGTTTCCCAAATTGCGTTGCTCTTGTCGTGAGGACCAATGCCCCAACCGTCAAGAATCATCAATAATGCTTTTTTTGCCATAATTTTGTATAAATAATTCTTAATTAAAATTTGCTATTTGTACCATTTTTGGTGCCACTTTTCAGAGCGCACAAAAAATCATACAAAGTTACAAACTTTTGCCCACATCGTGAGTATGTTATCCCATCATTTTTGTGTCAAAATGGGTAAAACGTAACGATTGCCTTATGAAACACATCATTAGGTGCTACTTTATCAAAGAGATCCATACATGAGCGAAACTTCTTAACATCGATTCCGCTACCCATAATTTGGAAAATATCGCGTTTGCCAGCATGTGACAAAACCGCATTGGTTATTTCCAATAAGCGGGCTTTCAGCACTGGATGATTCCAGTAAGCCATAGCCTCTTCCACGCCACAAAGCCCATAGTATCGCGAATTGTAACTGTGCCCAAGTCCTTTTTGCTGCGGAAAGATATACCAAATCCAGTGACTCAACTTCGCTCCATTTTTCATCTCGGCAAGTGCTGTGGCGTAATCACGCTCCTGTGCCACCAAAAATCTATTCAAATCAAATTCTGCCATAGTTATCTTTTTTCCACAAATTTACGGAAAATAAGTGTGATATTTAAAATTGCATTCATAAAAAATCACACAGGGGCATTAGCACACAGGTTTTTTTATTGCTTTTTTGATGGATTTCTTGTAATTTTGAAGGATAGAAAATATTCTGAACCATTCAAAATGATTACGATATGAATTCAAACGTGAAACTTTATTCGCTTTCGTTGCGTGATGTGCGCACCTATGCTTTTGCAGCACTGTTTATTGTGGGAAATATTGTGTTTCCTCAACTTTGCCATGCGCTGATACCGAAGGGTGGCTTAATCTTTCTGCCCATCTATTTCTTCACGCTGATTGGCGCATATAAGTATGGGGCAAAGGTGGGTTTGCTCACCGCCCTGCTCTCCTCTATCATCAATTCCGCCTTTTTCGGTATGCCTCCTGTGTCGGCACTCCCTATGATTGTGATGAAGGGCGTGTTGCTGGCTTGCGCTGCGTCGGTCATCGCTAATCGCACAAAATCGGTGTCGATTCTTGCACTTCTCGCTGTGGTGCTGATGTATCAAGTGGTGGGCTGCGGCATTGAATGGGCAGTGAAAGGCAGTTTTATGGCAGGCGTTCAGGATTTCCGCTTGGGTGTGCCAGGTATGCTCATTCAGGTGATTGGCGGCTGGGCGTTCATCAAATTCATTCTTAAAAAATAGTCAGCGAAATGAGAAAACTCGGCATGGGAATGATGCGTCTTCCCCTTCTCGACCCCAACGACCAAAAGTCGATCAACTACACGCTTGCCACCCAAATGGTGGACAAATATATGGCGCGTGGTTTCACTTCGGTTCATACTTCGCACGACGACAAAGAGAAAGTGCCACTGATGGCGTAGGAAATGTCAGCAACAAATAGGCTGGACTTCTACTATTAGTCATAACAAATAACACATTCATCACCATACTTAATCTTCAAACCATTATGACAGAGCATCACAACAAGCGTATACAAAACATCATTCAAAAGGAGTTGTTTAAAGCGAAGAACTCAATTAAAATTGCTGTTGCATGGTTTACAAATGAACTTTTATTTGAACCTCTATTACTAAAACTTCAAACAGGTGTCAAAGTAGAGTTGGTTCTAAACAAAGATGAAATTAACAACTCTGAGAACAATGAAATCAACTTCTCTGATTTTATTAATTATGGAGGATTTCTCCACTGGAATGACTCTAATCGACTCATGCATGAGAAATTTTGCATAATTGATGATAATATTGTTATATATGGTTCATACAATTGGACAAACAAAGCAGAATACAATGACGAGTCCATCGCTATTAGCAGAAATGAAAATACCACATCATCTTTCTTTTTGGAAACATTCACAAAATTATGTTCAAAATATCCTGCAGAAGAAATAAAAGAAGATAAGACACAACATAGCAAACCCAAAGAAGCATCTCCTCAAAATAGTTGCACAGAAAACAAAGGAAAGGTTGTTTTTCATAATGATTTATATTCTATCTATGAAATAAATATCAACAGCCCTAATAATCCTGATATTATTCCAATATATAGAGTTATGTTGGGAAACCAGAAAACTTTTTTGAAATATGATTTTTCTGCATTTATACCACACACATCGCAAATCGCTTTTTTATTCTACAAAAACCGGTGGCATTTTTTAGATGAAGAAGGTTGGCATTTTCTTGCTGCACAAGGCCCTTTTTTGGAACTCGGGGAACTAAACGACAACAGTATAGTGATTAGAACTGAACCAGGGGGGAAATGGGGTGTCTCTGATTTTAAAGGGCATTTTTTAATACCTTGCGAATACGACAAGATTGAGTCCTTGTCAATCCACTATCATCCTGAAGGTATGCGTTGGTATAGAACAGACTCGTTTTGGAAAATTAAAAAAGGTGATTTATATGGTCTTTCTGATGATAGCTGGAATATCATAATTCCTTGTGAATATGATGCAATTAATTCATTGACAATCTATACTTTTTGTGGTAATCGGATTTTTTGGAAAGTAAGAAAAGACAATTTATTCGGAATTTCAGATTCTGCTGGAGATTTCATAATTCCTTGTAAATATGACGAAATAGAATATTCGACGATTAGTACTTACGACGGTTGGCATTCGCACATATCTTGGAAAGTAAAAAAAGACAACAATTATGGAGTTATTAATTCAAAAGGTGACATTATTATTGATTTTAAATATCAAAAGATCTTAGAATTTGAAGAACAAATTAGAAATGGACAAACAGATAAATGCATTCCCATTGGTTTAGATTTTCTTTCAAAATACTATCCTCTTTTCATTACAAAAGATTGGGAAGGAATGTATGGTGTATGTGGTAATGGAGTGGAAAGATGTAGAGTTGTTAGTGGCAAAGAATTATTCAACAGGATTGGCATACCAGAATTTGACCTTTGTGAACACCAAGAAGATCAAGTTCTAGAAAATCTTCGATTTTCATTAACATTAGACATTTTGAATGAGGTTTTTGATTTCTCAACTGCGCCATGGGCAAAAGAAGTAGAAACCCAATTCCTTAAATCTATTGATGATTTTAAAATTTATGAAAATCTTAGTGTTTATAGTCTTGATGCGCGGAAACGACTTTATCATAAAAATTCAAAATACATAAATGCGCCACTATTTTATCTCGCATATCCCGGTCACACTTGTTTCGTTGATAATTATAATATCTGTTTTCAAGCGTTCGTTTATCGCTATGCTACAGTTTCTAGATTCATTCTTCCTGATTTGTCTACAAAATTAAGAGAAAACGATGTGCTAATTATACCAAAAAATATAAGAACATTTTACAAGATGAACAATGTGGTAAATATCCTTGAAAGAGACAATTATTATTTACATAATGTATGTTATCCGTATTTTTTTTGGATATTGCAGGTTGTAAATTTATCATCCAAAACCACAAGATATATTGAGTTTCATTTCGCAATTTTTGTTTACGACGCCAGATCTAAGCTTAAATATAATCGCGGTGGAAACGTAATCGAGTTATTAAAAGAACAGAATTCTTATGACTTAGCTGACATATTGTCCAAAAGCGAAGAACATGACATTGTAAAAGTCATCACAAAAAATCGCTCAACGGACGCATTTATCAAATTAACGAATCTATCAAAAGAAAAATCTAAAATAAGAGACACGTACTTATTCGATTATCATCAGTTCCAATACGATTTTGCAGATAAGAAGGATATCCAAAATGTCAAAAAAATTTTATCCAAATAACTTTTGTTAAAAACCAAATCATCATTTGTGGCATTGGGGGTTTCTACTAATTTTGAGAAATTTATTAAATTTAAAATGACAACGATATGAATTCAAACGTGAAACTTTATTCGCTTTCGTTGCGTGATGTGCGCACCTATGCTTTTGCAGCACTGTTTATTGTGGGAAATATTGTGTTTCCTCAACTTTGCCATGCGCTGATACCGAAGGGTGGCTTAATCTTTCTGCCCATCTATTTCTTCACGCTGATTGGCGCATATAAGTATGGGGCAAAGGTGGGTTTGCTCACCGCCCTGCTCTCCTCTATCATCAATTCCGCCTTTTTCGGTATGCCTCCTGTGTCGGCACTCCCTATGATTGTGATGAAGGGCGTGTTGCTGGCTTGCGCTGCGTCGGTCATCGCTAATCGCACAAAATCGGTGTCGATTCTTGCACTTCTCGCTGTGGTGCTGATGTATCAAGTGGTGGGCTGCGGCATTGAATGGGCAGTGAAAGGCAGTTTTATGGCAGGCGTTCAGGATTTCCGCTTGGGTGTGCCAGGTATGCTCATTCAGGTGATTGGCGGCTGGGCGTTCATCAAATTCATTCTTAAAAAATAGTCAGCGAAATGAGAAAACTCGGCATGGGAATGATGCGTCTTCCCCTTCTCGACCCCAACGACCAAAAGTCAATCAACTACGAGCTTGCCACCCAAATGGTGGACAAATATATGGCGCGTGGCTTCACTTACTTCGACACGGCGTTCATGTACCACGCTGGCGAAAGCGAGGTGTTTGTGCGTGAGGCGATTGTGAAGCGATACCCACGCGAAAGTTACACCGTGACCGACAAGATGCCCGCAGCAGAAATCACCACCTACGACGATTTGCAGCGGGTGTTCGACATTCAACTCGCCCGAACTGGGTTGGAGTATTTCGACTACTACTGGTTCCACGCCATCAACAAGAATTACATCGAACTGCTCGACCGCATCGACGGCTGGAAATTCCTGAAGCAACTGAAGGCCGAGGGCAAGGCGAAGCATATTGGATTCTCGTTTCACGACGACAGCGAAACGTTGGAGCATGTGCTTGCCACACACCCCGAATTTGAATATGTGCAGTTGCAAATCAACTATATCGACTGGAACAGCCCAGTGGAAGGCAGGAAGTGCTACGAGATTTGCGAAAAATACGGCAAACCAGTGATTGTGATGGAGCCTGTGAAGGGCGGCAGCTTGGCAAATGTGCCTGCAGAGGTGGAGCAGATGATGAAAGAGGTGCACCCCGACATGAGCCCTGCATCGTGGGCGATTCGCTACTGCGCCTCGCTGCCGAATGTGCTGACGGTGCTCAGCGGCATGAGCAATATGGAGCAACTCGACGACAACACCAGTTACATGCAGAATTTCCAACCGCTGAACGAGCAGGAAACCGACCTCATCAGCCGTGTGGTTGACACCATTACCAAAAACATCGACATTCCTTGCACTGCGTGCCACTACTGCACTGGCAAATGCCCACAGCACATCGCCATTCCGGAATATTTCGGTTTGATGAATGTGATTAAGCAACTGGGCGAAAGCCAATTCCACAACAGCCGACTGTACTACAATTTGCTGACTAAAAAACACGGCAAAGCAAGCGACTGCATACAGTGCGGACAGTGCGAGGCCATGTGCCCACAGCATTTGCCAATTATCGACAACTTGGTGCGTGTGGCAAACAAATTTGAGCAGAAATAATGCGACAACTAATTGAGATTTTAAGAAAGGAGAAGTGTTCGCTGGTGGTGAAAAACCACGGCATCGTCACCACCTACTCCAAGCCTGGTGTGCGTGATTTAGAGCATCTGCTCGACCACGAACCCGAAGTGCTGCACGGTGCCGTCATTGCCGACAAGGTGATAGGCAAAGCCGCTGCAGCTATGGTTGTGGTGGGCGGAGTGAATGAGCTCTATGCCGAAGTGATGAGCAAAAAAGCCATACCATTTCTTGACGAAGCAGGCATCGCTTACTCCTACGGCACATTGGTTGACACCATCAAAGAGGAAGGCGACCGCTGCCAACTTGAAAAAATCACAGCCCCAGCCACCACCCCCGAAGAAACCGTAGCCCTACTCCGCACCCACTTCGAAGAAAAGAAGAGGGAAAGGGAAGTTAGAGGTTAGATAGTTAGACACTAAATTAATTCGTGAAAATTTGTGCTAATTTGTAGCTAATTAAAAAACCACGAATCGCACGGATTTTCACGAATATCTTTTTTATTGAATTTGTGTGGATTACCGTTCCAAATTTGTGCGCACTCAAACAATAGACAATATCTATAAACAAATATATAAAAACATTTGTTTTTCTATCATCGTGCATTGTATCTTTGCACCAGAAATCAAAACATCAACAACAAAAATTCTCAATATGGAAAGTAGAAAAGAAATAGCAGTACAGAAGAAACTGAGCGGTGCTTACAACTGCACCCAGTCGGTGTGCTGCACCTATTACGACTTCACTGGTATCGACGAAACCACCATCAAGCATGTGGGCAACTGTTTTGGCGCCGGCATGGGCAATATGGAGGGCACATGCGGTGCACTGGTGGGCGCTGGCATGGTTTACGGCCTTGCCACCAAAGACAAAGTGAAGGCTATGCGCGGTATGCGGCAAATGATGGAGAAGTTCCAGAAGCGCAACGGTGCCACACAGTGCAAACTACTGAAGGGTGCTGGCACAGGAAAACCTCTGCGCGAGTGCGCCGACTGCGTGGCCGACGCATCGGAGTTTCTTGAGGAGTTACTGGCCAACGAAGGAAAATAATATGGCATCGAAGTTCAAAGCAGTAAGCGAAAAAGACCGCTGCGTGGCATGTGGAGTGTGCGTAAAAGTGTGCCCAAAGAGTGCCATCAGCATCTACAAGGGATGCTACTCGGTGGTTGACGAAGATATTTGCATTGGCTGTGGCATCTGCGAAAAAAACTGCCCAGCCGGAGTAATTCACAAAATTCCCAGATAAGCACTATGGCAAAACCTACAAAAAAGCGCTGGAGCGATTACCTCTGGATTGTGTCGGCCACATACTTCACCCTCGGATTCTTCAACATCGTGTTTGCGTGGCTTGGCGTGATCTGCTTCCTCATTCCGCTGCTGATGGCAATATTTGGAGGCGGTAAAGGCTACTGCAACAACTACTGCGGCCGTGGTCAACTCTTCCTCCAGATTGGCAACACCCTGAAGTGGTCGCGCAAGAAAGTGGCTCCACGATGGTTTTCGTCGAAGTGGTTCCGAAACGGATTTCTCGTGTTCTTCATGTTCTTTTTCATTCAAATGATTATCCTCACCGTGAATGTGGCAAAAGGCGTGAACTCGCTGCACGAAACCATACACCTGCTCTGGACTTTCGATGTGCCTTGGCATTGGGCCTACCCCACTGCTGTAGAGCCATGGGTGGCGCAATTCGCTTTCGGTCTCTACGGCATCATGCTCACCTCGCTCATCGTGGGAGTTATCCTCACGGTAGTTTACCGTCCTCGCACATGGTGCGTGTTCTGCCCAATGGGCAATATGACTCAAATGATTTGCAAACTTAAACCCAAATAAAACACAATGGAAAATTTCAATGAAATCATCAACGGCAATCAACTCACATTAGTTGACTTCTTTGCCACATGGTGCGGTCCTTGCAAGATGATGCACCCAGTATTGGAACAGTTGAAGGAAAACTTCGGCGACAGTATTAGAATTCTTAAAATTGATGTGGACAAGGCGCAAGAACTCGCCATGAACTACCGCATACAGTCGGTGCCCACGCTGATGCTCTTCCGTGAAGGTCAGCAGTTGTGGCGACAGAGCGGAGCTATGCCACTCGCCGAATTAACCAACATCATCAATTCCTACAAACAATGACACTACAACAACTCAGGTACATTGTGGCTATCGACCGCTTTCGCAATTTCGCAAAAGCGGCCGATGCTTGTGATATATCACAGCCCACTTTGAGTGCCATGCTCATCAAACTTGAGGAAGAACTCGATGTGCGCATTTTCGAACGCACCAACAAGTCGGTAAAGCCCACCACCGAAGGCGAGAAAATCATTTTACAGGCGCAAAAAGCGCTGATGGAGGCTGAAAGAATCACCGAGATTGTGAACGAGGGTAAAGGTGCTATCAGCGGTTCGCTTACATTGTCTGTAGGTCCCACCATCGCTCCTTATCTGCTGCCCAAATTCATCAAGCACTATCGCACGGCATACCCTTCGGTGTCGCTCTCCATACTTGAAATGAAAGCCGACTTTATGCACGAGGCTCTACTTCGTGGCGAAATCGACGCAGGTATTGCCATTTGCGACAACGCCCAAAAAGGCATACTGGAAGTGCCGCTCTACACCGAGAAATTCTATGTTTATCTTTCAGAAGGTTGTGGACTGCCTCACCAAACGCTGCGTCCCGAAAACTTAGACAACGAAAACATGTGGATTATGAAAGAGGCGCAATGCCTTCGCGACAGCGCATTCTCGTTCTGCAAAGCCCGCTCCAAAGGGCAATACATCTACGAGGCTGGCAGTATCGAAACGCTAATTCGCATCGTGGACGAGAACGGCGGCTACACCATCATTCCCGAAATGCACCTGCCATTCCTCACCGAAGCACAGCGCAGCAATGTAAGGGAAATTGATGGCAACCATGTGTCGGAGCGCCGCATTTCGCTCTACATCAAAGACGACTACATCCGCGAACGAATGCTCAACACCATCACCGACACCCTAAAAGCCTTCATGCCAAAAGGAATGCTCACCGACAGCATCATCAAATACGGCATCAAACTATAATCCCCCAAAATCTCGAAAATTCGAAAACTCGAAAACTCGAAAACTCGTTGACTCGTTGACCCGTAGACTCGTTGACTTAATAAGGCTCAAAAGGAAGTTCGCCGGTGTGCCATTGTTGGCGGGGTTCTTCGTGTTGGTCGTTGTCGGTGCGCGACACTGATAGGCCGAGCAATCGGAAAGGGTGCTCCTTGAAGTCCACCTTTGCCAGCAACTGTTTCGCCAGCGGCAGAATGTCGTCTTTGTCGCGCAGCACCTTGTTTTGCGTGAGGCTGCGGGTCACTTGCGTGAAATCGGCATATTTTACTTTCAGCGTGAGTGTGCGCCCTTCAAAACCGCACTTCGCAATTCTTTGCACCAATTCTATCACAGCCTGGTAAAGCACTATAACTGCCGCCGATGGCTTGCTGATGTCGGATTCAAAAGTTTCCTCACAGCCCACCGACTTGCGAATCCAATCGGTGACCACAGGTCTATTGTCGATACCCCTCGCAAAATCGTAGAACACCTGCCCCATTTTGCCAAATTCCAGTTTCAGAATTTCCAGCGGCACCTCACGGAGTTGACCACAAGTGTGCACCATCAAATCATACATCTTCTGCTTCGTTTTCGGACCCACGCCCCACAGATTCTCCACAGGCAGATGTTGCAAAAACGCCTGAATGCGCTGTGGATGCACCACCGTAAGCCCATTGGGCTTGCGGAAATCGCTGGCAATCTTCGCCAACAACTTATTACACGACACGCCAGCCGATGCCGTAAGGTGCAACTCATCCCAAATGGCTTGGCGTATTTCCTTGGCAATATCCATCGCCAAAGTGATGTCCTTCTTGTTTTCGGTCACATCGAGAAATGCCTCATCCACCGAGATGGGCTCAACGATGTCGGTATAGCGGTGGAAAATCTCATGCACCTGCGCCGACACCTCACGATAGCGGGCAAAATGTGGCTCCACAATCACCAGTTGTGCGCACCGCCGCTTCGCCTGCGCCATGGGCTGTGCGGAATGAACGCCGAATTTTCGCGCCTCATAACTCGCCGTAGCCACCACACTGCGTGGCGCATCGTGCCCCACGGCAATCGGCCGACCTTTCAAGTCGGGATTGTCGAGTTGCTCAACCGATGCAAAAAACGCATCCATATCCACGTGTATGATTTTTCGCTCTGCCATTTTCAGCAAACAAATTTACAAAAAAATTGCCACAATCCGAATCGGACTGCGGCAACCTTAATGGAATATCTTCTGGCAAGCAGATTATGCTTCCTTCTTTACCACTACGCGGCGCTCTTTGATACGAGCCTTCTTACCAGTGAGCTTGCGGAGGTAGTAAATTTTAGCGCGACGCACGCGACCGTGCTTGTTGATCACGATGCTGTCGATGAATGGAGATTCGATTGGGAAGATACGTTCTACACCAATGTTTTCAGACATCTTGCGAACGGTGAAACGCTTCTTGTCGCCTTCGCCGCTGATTTTGATAACAACACCACGATACTGCTGGATACGTTCCTTGTTACCTTCTTTAATGCGGTAAGCCACTGTGATAGTGTCGCCAGGGAAGAATGCAGGAAGTTCCTTCTTGGTAGCAAATGCTTGCTCTACAACTTTAATTAAATCCATTGTAATTATTTGTTTTATAGTACTATACCGTTTCCGCAACGTACAAGGGCCACACAAATTTCCCAACAGAGGTTACGAAAATCGGTGCAAAATTAATATAAAATTTCGTAACTGCCAAATATTTCGGCATTTATCACTCCCACCCCAAATCGAAAAACCAATCGGAAAACCTATGTGGGAAAGATTGTATTTTCAGATTTAGTGTGAATGAAACTATCAATCTATCAACGCAATGGAAACATGCCGAAGGCATGTCCCTACGTGATGGTGGCATCATTTTTGGCGAAATGCTCGGTTAGTCTTCGAGGTAGGTTTTCACATAGAGGTCGCAATTTGCGGCGAGTTCGTCGTACCACTCTTTGCCGAAACGCTCGATGAGCGGTTCTTTCAGGAATTGATAGAGGCGCACTTTGTTTTTTCTGCCTATCACTTCGGCACTCTTGCAGATTTTCCAGCGATGGTAATTCACGGCAGTGAACGCCTTGTGCTTTTTCACCCTCACAGGGTAGAGATAGCACGATATGGGTTTACGCCAATCAAGTTTGCCCTCGCGGTATGCCTTGTCGATGGCGCAGATGCACACACCGCCCGGCAGATAGGTGGAAAACACGCAATTCTTGCCGTCAACAATCTGGGTAACGATTTCGCCTTCGGGGTCGAGATAGCCCACCCCATGCTCCTTGATTTGCTCTTGCGCGCGTGGAAGCAGGTCGTCCCAAATCACAGGGAGAATTTCTTTAAGTTTTTCAAACTCTTCTTTAGTGATAGGAGCCCCTGCGTCGCCCTCGATGCAGCACGCACCCAAACAAGCGTCAATATCGCAACAGAAAAAGCGTTCGGCAAGGTCAAGACTCACCAGTGCATCTCCAATTTCAAATGCACCTCTTATATTGTTATCCATTTTTTACGATTATTCATTAAGTAATTCCGAAACTTTGTGGTCGAGTTCCGTACTTGATAATTTGAGAAATATTTCGCCCTTGTAGGCGCATGAGATATTGCCAGTCTCCTCGCTGACCACGATAGCCACGGCATCGCTTTCCTGAGTGATACCCAACGCCGAACGGTGGCGAAGACCTAAGTAGCGAGGCAAGTTGCGGTCGTGCGACACAGGCAAAATACACCCGGCGGCAAGGATTCTGCCATCGGAAATAATCACCGCACCATCATGCAGCGGACTGTTTTTGAAAAAGATGTTTTCGAGCAAGCGATTGTTCACCTTCGCATCAATCATATCGCCAGTGTGAACGAAATCCGAGAGCGATGTGCTTTTCTGCACCACAATCAGCGCACCGGTTTTCGACTTTGACATCGACATGCAGGCATAAATGATTGGCATCAGCCACTTGCGCTTATCGGCTGCCGATGGCTTGTGCATAAACCGCTTGAAAAAGCGCAAACTGCGGTTTGAGCCCACATCGCTGAGGAAGTGGCGTATCTCGTTCTGGAAAAGGATAATCAGAATGATTACACCTTGGCTGATGATAGTGTCGAATATGCCCTTCATCAATGTCATGCGACTGATGCGGAGCACCGTGAACACCACCAGCAAGAACACGATTCCCAAAAACACATTGATAGCCCCCGACTTCTTCATTGTGAGGTAGAGGTAGAGCAACAATGCCGACGCTAAAGCAATGTCGATAAAGTCAATTATGCCAAAACTTTCAAACATCTAATCAGTTTATTAAAGTCAAAATAAGGTGAGGAAAAGGGTTACGCTTTCACGCTTTCGTTTTGTCCAGTTCCTCCAAAATTGTGCGCGCCTCAACTGCCGCACGCACATCATGAACACGCAAAATGTGGCTTCCTGCAAGCATCGCTATGGTGTTGAGCACCGTGGTGCCCTCAAGCGACTCTGCCGACGATATGCCCAACAAGCGGAAAATCATCGACTTTCGGGAAATGCCCACCAACAGCGGTGCATTCAACTCGTGAAACGCCGCCAAGCCGTTCATCAGTTCATAATTCTGCTCCAATGTCTTGCTGAAACCAAATCCAGGGTCAAGAATCACCTGACGGCAACCCTGCTCACGGAAATGCTCCATCTTCGCCTTCAAGTCGGCAACCACATCTGCCACCACGCCACCGGGATAGTCGGTGAACTGCTGCATAGTGGCTGGAGTGCCACGCATGTGCATCAAAATATACGGCACATCAAGTTGCCCCATCGTGGCAGCCATATCGGCATCGAGCGTACCACCCGACACATCATTCACAATGTCGGCACCCATTTCCTCCACACAGGCGCGCGCCACGTTGGCACGGAATGTGTCGATAGAAACTGGTATGTTTGGTGCCATGCGCTTCACCACCTCCATGCCACGCTGCAAACGGCGAAGTTCTTCTTCGGGACTAACGTCGTCGGCACCCGGACGAGTGGAATAGGCACCAATGTCAAAGATGTCAACACCTTCACTCACCATCTGCTCCACCTTCTTTTCCAGAGAATCCACATCAAAAGTGCGGCTTGCTGAATAAAAAGAATCGGGAGTGACATTCACAATTCCCATAATCTGTGGACGGTCGAGAACAAGCGTCCTGTCACGCAAAGAGAGAGTAAAGGGTTTGAAATTTAACATCATTGCAGAATATATCATTTTACAATGCGAAAATACAAAAAAAATCCCCTACGAGCAAACAAAGCCATAAAAAACTACGAGTCGCCATTTGTGGGTGATACGCCAATGCGATTTTTCCCGGCGCAATTAAAAGGTGGGCAATTCCTCCATTGGAGCATTACTTGAATGTGGGGCGGATTTAGAAGCATTGGTGGATTTGGCTTTCTTTTTGCGTTTTGAGCGTTTTTTGTTGGATTTCTTTGAAGTGGAATCTTTCGGACTTTTCAGCGGCTGGGCTGCCACCGAATCGGCTAACGCTTGCATCACCTGTTCGCTTGGCTGGCTCTGCGCGCCTTCATGCTCACGGCTCTGACGTGAACAGTAGGAATACAGCACAGCCACAGCAAGCAAGAGCAGCACCACAAATGTGCCGACACGCTCACGCCGTGTAGTGGAAAAGAAATCGCCTATTTTACTCATCGCACTGTGTTTAGAAGCCGTTAATCGTTAGAGGTGAGGGGGTGATATATCCCATTCCACAAAAATAATACAAATAATGCAAACAATTACATTCTTCACTTAAAATACACTACAATTATATCCCAAAACACATAAAAATGCAACCAATCATCATTTATATAACCATGATTTCAGTGAAAAATGATTAGTTTTATATGAAAAATTTGCAAGAATAGGAAAAAAACAATAATTTTGGCATGAATTAACAATTTGACATAGGACAACGAATAAAATAAAGCACCTTACCAATGAAAAAAATAATTGTTGCATTGCCAACAGGATTCTTCTCACTCATCGTCACCCTCTTTTTGGCCTATCTTTCATTAGATTCCAACCCATTGAATGTGCAATCAGTCAAACTTTTCCCTCATGCCGATAAATGTGCCCATTTCTTGATGTACTTTGGGTGCACAATGGTATATTTGTTTGAATATGCGAAACACAAACTACCTCACCACACCAGCCTGAATTTAGAACTCGCCATCACCACTTTTGCTGCCTTAATGGGCATTTTCTTTGAAATAGCACAACTCACACTCACCACTACGCGTGAATTTGAGAACCTCGATTGCGTGGCTAATGCAACAGGTGCCTTGGGGGGATTCCTGTTTATGCGCTTTTGGGGCATGCACTTCGTTCGCAAATCCCTCTACCGGACCGTGACAAAACGCTGCGAGTATCGCAGATACAGAAGCCAACGCAAAATCGGTCAGCAATAAGAATCACGCACTCGGTTTGGTTTTTAAAATAATTATTCGTAAATTTGTCAGATAACAACAAATTTACGCAATATGCTTTTCCCCGAAAAATTACGCCAACTGCGTGCCGAAAGTGGCTTGAAACAAAAGGACATCGCCAAGAAAATTGGCGTGGATATTCCTATGTATAGCCGATTTGAGCATGGCGAACGCCGCCCAAAACGTGAAACGGTAGTGAAACTTGCCAAAATCTACGGAACAGATGTAGAGCAACTCGTGGCGCTTTGGCTTGCGTTTGCTGCTTTGAACGAAATTGGCACCGACAAACTTGCCGATAAGGCACTCGTGTATCTGCGTGAGGAATTGGGCGAGGCTCCTGTGCCCACAAGCGTGCCTACCGAGGCACCTGCGCCTGTGGAAGTGGCACCTCAACCAAAATTCCACATCGAAATTCCCACTATCGACCCAGCAAAGCAGAACATCGTGACGCTGCTTGGCGACAGCCCTTTCCCACAATATTATAATGGGGAAGCGCTGAATTTGCTCAGCCGTGTGGAAAACGACAGCATCGATTGCATTGTCACCAGTCCCCCATACTGGAGCCTCCGCCGCTATGGCGCAGAGAGCATCAACACCGACAATATCGACGAATTTATCGAAAGCATTGTGGCTGTGATGGGCCAACTCCACCGTGTGATAAAGCCATCTGGATCACTGTGGCTCAATCTTGCCGACACCTATCAAAACAAGGCACTCAAGGGCTTGCCATGGCGCATTGCGCTGCGAATGATCGACGAGCAAGGCTGGATTTTGCGCAACGATGTGGTATGGGATAAGCAAAGCAGCGCATTCGACAGCAGTTTCGACCACCTGCGCAACACCCACGAATTTATTTTCCACTTCGTGAAAAGCGACGATTTCTATTACGATGACGAAGAACTACGCCTGTTCTTCAACAATGTGACGGAAAAGAAAGCGAAAGAGGGCAAAACATCAAGCGGCGTGACTGGTATGAAATATCGCCGCAATGTGATGAGTTCTACTGCGCTTACCGACGAGGAAAAGCAAAACGCACTTGCCGAACTCGACAAGGTGGTGGATATGGTGAACAATGGTGAAATTCCTGATTTTCGCATGTTTATCCGCACCGCCGAAGGCCAGGTGATGGAGTCGAAGTCGGAAAAGGCGAAATCCATCAACGAAAAAGGCTACTACTTCCTGCTCTACAACAAAAACGGCACCATGCCAAGCGATGTGTGGAACATCACGCCAGCAAATAGCCCTGTGGAGCGATACAATGTGTTTCCCGAAAGCCTTTGCCACCTGATGATTCTCTCCACTTGCCCCGACGGCGGCATCGTGCTCGACCCCTACTGCGGCTTAGGCACTGCCTGCAAAGTGGCATACGACCTGCACCGCCGAGCCATAGGTTTCGACGTGAACGAATCATACCTCCAAAAAGCAAAAGAAAAAATCCAGCAGCAGCCCCTCAGCCTCTTCTAAAAAAGGGGGAATATCGGATTATAACGTAGGGACATGCCTTTGGCATGTTTCAAACGCATACTTTGCCCGTGCATAATAGCAGCATTTTTCGCCACAGGGGCATTTAGAATGGGTAGCCGATGGCGAGGTGGAAGCCGAGGCTGTCTTTGAAACTTGGCATGTTGAAGTAGCCGCTCTTGCCTGTATCGTAGGGGGCGTGAATGCCGATACCCAAGTCGGCACGAAGCACGAGCATATCCATATCGAATCGCACACCCACGCCTGTGCCCAAAGCAAGGTCGTTGAGGAAGTGCTTCAACGTGATTTCGCCACCTTGGCGATAGTCGTCTTTCTTGAGCAACCACACATTACCAGCATCTAAAAACAATGCGCCTTTGAGGTATCCCAAAATCGGGAAACGAAGTTCGCAGTTGGTCTCAAACTTGAAAGTACCAGTCTGGTCGTAATATCCATTCGGTCGGATTTCAGTCGGACAGTATCTGCCCGGACCGATGGAGCGAACAGGGAATGCACGAACCGAGTTGGCGCCGCCGATATAGAATTGTGCGCTATAAGGCACTTCCGAAGAATTGCCGAAAGCGTGTGCCGCACCGAGCAGGAAGCGGCTCACCAAGTTCATTGAGCCTATCTTGCGATTCCACACCACTTGAGTTTGTGCTCTCACAAATTGCGAGAATGGCGTGCCAAACAGTTTCTTCACGCCCTTTGCACCACAAATCGACCAAATGCCAGAGAATATCGAACCTGCCTCCGAAATGGTTGATGTCCATGTAATGTTGTTCGGACCAAAACTGTTGTCGTAGGTGTAAGTGTATTGAATTTCGGGGATAAACACATTACGGAAACTCTGCGCCAAAGCCGGGTTGCTCGCCATGGCTGAATCAAATGCCGCTGTTTTGCTAATCAGTTTGTTGTAGCGCAACTTAAACGGCGTGAATTGGTGGGTTGATTTTCTGTTGTGGTGCCATTCCCATTGCATTTGACCGCCAAACTGAACCATCTTGAAGTAGTCAGGGCGATTCATCAAATCGGCATTGAGCGAGAATTTCGTCCAGTTCACATATCGACTCGAACGCTTCACAAATTTTGGTGCAAGCAGTCGGGGAATGTCGAAATTCACGTCCAATCCCAATTCGTAGGAGTTGATGTCTTGAGCGCGTCCGCCCTTTGCCGAGTTCGTTTGCCATTCATACGAACCCTTCAAGTTGGCAGAAAGGCGTTCTGCCCCACCCCAGTAGTTTTTGTGCGAAAGTCCCACCTGCAAACCCGGGCCTATAAAACTGTTGGATTTTGAAGTGCCTTGCGCCTCAAGGGTGGCTTCAATCGGTTGGTCGAGCGTGCAAGTGATATACACATCGAGCAATCCATCGCCATCGGCGGTGAGCGAATCGGTGTTGACTACCTTCATATCGATGCTGCTGAAAATGCCCAGTCTCGACAGGTAGAGCTGCGTGCGGTCCATGTTGCCCACACGAAATGGGCGACCTTGGCGCGAACGAATGCACGACGGTATCAAATCGTCTTTAATCCTTACAGGAAGGCGTTTATAAAGAGTGCAACGGCGAAATTCGAGCGTGTCGGTGCGGAATGATAGTTCCTTGTCATTCTGAACGGTCACATACACCTTATTACTGAGAAATCTCATCAAGGCCATATTCGGCACATTCGAGGCCTTTATCAACTGCAAATTCACCGTTCCTTTTGCCGAAACGCTATCTGCCAAATATTCCAAGTATTCGGGTTTGAAATAATAGTAACCCTTGTTACGAAGCACATTGGTAATTTCAATTCGCACAGCATTGAGCGAGTCCAAGCAATAGCGGTTACCTGTCTGGAAATAACTGTTTTTCTTTGCCACCGAGTCAATGATGTCGGTCAACGGAGTGCCCATGTTCAGATATTTCAGTTCACCCAAGCAGTATGGTTCATTCACCTTCACATCGTAGGTGATACTGGCTTTCTTCTTGTTCTTGCTGCTGTAATTGAGTTTGTACGACGCACTTGAAGTGAAATATCCATTATTGCGAAGCAGGGTGTTGATCATGTCAACACGCGTTTCGGGTCGCACACGGCTCACCAGCACAGGCTGCGACACCAGTTTTCTGTAAAGCCAGCCCTTCAAGCCCTTGGCATTGGAATTCCAGTGGTTATACACCCAAAGCCCGATTGGAAACGGTGTGCGGTAATATGGCGAATAGAGCGAATTGTTGGGCGCCACATCGATTGCCTCAAAAATCTGGTCTTGCACATCGCCGTCAATCTTCGTGTTGTTTTCTTTATAGTTGAGTTTCTTCACACCCGTGTAGAGCACTTCGCCCTCACCTAAGCGTGCCGTGGTAGAGCAACTCACGCTCACAAGCGAAAGCAGCACCGCCAGCATGGTGGTATATAATATGGACTTATTTCGTTTCATCTGTTTCTTCTTTTTTGTCTTCAATCATCGGCACCGAATCGGTGGGCAACTCAGTTTTCACACTATCGCGCCTCAAGAAGCGTGGTTTAAAACTGCGGAACAGCATTTTCAAAGTCGGAGCCTTGCGCTTCATCACAAAGCCCACGCCCATTTCCGTCACTTCGCCCTCAAGCACGCTTTCCCAACCAGTGTGGCGGAACAGGCGCAGATACCTTGAGCCGGTGTCGTTGAGCGAGTATTCAAGCGAAATGTCGCTAATCAAGTTGTTGCTGATATTCTGCTCACTGGTGGCGGCTGTACTGTATTCGCCACCCACCACAATCTTGAACCTGTCGTTGAACAGCGACTTCGACAGTCGATAACTATAACTGGTTTGAGTGGTAGATCCGTCGGTCTTGCCACCAAACTGATTGATGCCGAAAGAGAGGTCCACGCCTTTCAGCGTGCTTGCCGCCCAACTGTTGATTTGCGACTGGAGGAATGAATAGAGCGCGCCAGTGGTCGAAAGATTGAAATTACCTGCCGAACTGGTTCCTGAGTAGGAATTATAAAGCAGCATATTCATTGCCACATTCGAGCGTTGCACATCTGTCATGCCCTGGATTTCATTCTTTACCGTCATGTCATCTTCGGTGCTGATGTCGAACGTCAAATCCATTTTCTTCAAGGTGTTGGCAATCTTTGCGGTAATTCGGAAGTTCACGAGTTTCGACTTGCCATCAGTGCCAGTAACGCTTGTCCTTGTGGTTTGCTCACCCACCAGATTGAGTTGCGGATTGAGCACATCGCCATTCCAAGTGATGCTGCTACCCGAATTAATGCTGAAAATCTTGCGAGAAATCACAGGTGGCGTATAGCGCACGCTACCACTTTCGATGGTGTAAACACCCACCATATTGTCCTTCCCTGCAAAGTCGATAGAATAGCGCAAACGACCGCTGCCGTCAACGTTCACACGGTCTTTGCCGTCGGGCGAGAGGAATGCGTTGATTTTCACACCTTGCTGAATGGTGATGTCGATATTGATGTCCGACGAGGCACTTGCCGCATCAGTGGTGAGCAATGGGCTGCCGCCTGTGGAATCGGATGGATTCACGAATCTCACCATATCTTCATCAACGGTGCTGGAGGTCAAATCGTTCACATCGCTTTGAAGCACATAGGTGATATTCGAGCCTGTGAGTAGCGAGAGTTTGGCATCCATCTGCATGGCACTTGCTTTGCTGCTGATTTTTGCCGAAATGTCGGCAAAGCCCTTGCCAAACACTTCGCTGTAACTCCGCTGTTTGGAACCGATGAACTGAATGTTTTTGCCATTTACGCGCAAATCCATATCCATAGTGCCGATATTCACTTCACCATTCATCTTTGCCACTTTGCCGTTCAATCCCTTAATGCCGAAATCATTGAAACTGATAATGCTGTTCTCGATTGGAATAGAGGCATCGGAAAGTCGGAGTTTGCTGCCGTAGCGAGGCAATTCAATCACGGCAGAATCGCCCTTCACAAAGCCGCTGAACACCGGTGCGTCTGATGTGCCGAGCATTTTCACCTCGCCATCGGCATAACCACCAAGGCGCACATATCCGCCAGGGATAAATGCTGTGGCTTTCCGCAATGGGAATCGGTTGAGGTGCAAATTCACGTTCATTGGGTTTGCGGCGGTGGTGTCGTTGAGCACACCGTAAGCGAGTGCCACCTTTGAGCCGTCGAGGTCCATCACGGCATTCAACTTCGTGCTGCCCGATTCTGGGTCATACGCCAAACCTGTATTGAGTTTCACATCACCCACGCTTTGCCCATCGTAGCGCAGTTGCTGGATAGCCAAATCGCCTGTACCGTCGAAGTTTTTGCCATCGTAAAGCAATTTGATGTCAGCATCTACGGCTCCGCTCACACTTGGAAGCGTAGGAATGCCCGAAAGCCATTCCTCCAACTTCATATTCTTCACTTTGAGGAAGATGTTTTCTTTCGTTGGATCGTCGGTAGGCTCGGTATGCAGTGCAAAACTACTTTTTTCATTCTTAATCACCACGTTGGCATCAAGCATCTTGCTGTTGTAGTTGAAATCAAGGTGATTGTCGGTGTTCACCTCCCATTGGCGATACGCCACAATGGGCTTGGTGGGGAACAGTCGGGTTTTGATGTTTTCGCCTGTGAGTGTGGCGTGCGCACCCAGTCGGTAGCCCATCTCGTTGTTGATATTACGCTGTTCCACCAAGAAATCCACAATCGAATCCTTCGCGCCGCCACGCACATTCACCTGTGCGAAGTCGTCCCATGTGCCAGGCCGGTTGCCCATGTGCAAGTCGAATCGCAAGTATTTGTTGGTGAGTTCGTGCGCATGTATGGTGATGGTATCGATGGCTGTGGTGCCCATACTGAGTTGGTGGATATAACCATCGAGGTTGATGATGCTGTCGTTCTTCACCTCGCACTCAAAGTCACGAACATCAATATCATAGCGCGCCAAATAGCGTGGCACCAAACCACTTGGACCCACTTTCATCTTCAACGAGAATTTGGGCAACAAGTCCTGCAATGCCGACACATTGAGCGCGCGGGCGGCAATCTGCCTGTCAACCTCAGCCAAACTCACATCAATATTTTTCATAAACTCATCGAGACCACATTCCGCCTTGAAATCGAGATGCGTTTCCTCGTTATCTACAAATGCCTCAACCGTGCTGTCGTTCGACACAAACCTCAGTTCGGTGTTTTCGCTCACAAGTTGGGTGCCGTCGTAGTTCCAGTTGATGTGGTTCAAGTCAGCATTAAATTCGCAATTCTTCGTGCGTGTATCGTAGTCAACGAATGCCGCAATTTCGCCAGTGCCGTTCAATGGGAAATCGGTGAATCCTAAAGCGTTGGCATCGAAGTCGCGGATATTGCCATTCACATTGAAGATGTATCTTTCGCCCTGGATTTTACCTTGCGCATCCATAAACAGGTTGCAGTTAGGGTTATTTGAATTGACCCTTGCTGTCACATCGCCAGCGTTCATATTCACTTGTGCGGTGATGTCGCGATAGGTCACGCCGTCGTAGGTCACGCTGCCAAGATTCACATCGGCATTCACCGCCGTTGACGCTTTCAAGAAGTCGAATCCGTAGCCGTCGGCCTTCACATGGGCTGTGAGATGGTCAACTGGCGCAAGTGGCATAATAGCACGCACAGGGAAATTTGAGAAATCGGCATCCACTGCATACTGATTGCGGTTGCCGTTGAAACTGCCCTTGCCCACCAACGAGCCGCCCTCCAAGCGCATGTCGAGGCTGCCAGAATATGAGTTCCCGCCAAATTTGGCATCGCCCTTCACCGTTATCGGTGGGAAATTCACCTGCTTGCTGGTGGCAGCGTCGAGTGCCAATGGCTTCACGAAATTCAAGTTGGGGAATTTAGCGTTGAAGGCGATATTGCCATTCAGTCGCTTCATATCAAGTGGGTGATTCACCACGCCGCTGGCTGTGGCATCGAGGTATTTCGGAATAGTGGCAGTAAATGATTTGATGTCGAGATGCTCTGGTGTGCCTTGCACCTTTCCTTTGAGCGTGAGTGGATTGTATTGCGGAATTTGGCGCAATGTGGCTTTCAACGCAGGGTGAAGCAGTCCCAACTCTTGCAGAGCAATTCGGTTGTCGGTGTCGATAACGAAGTTGCCCGTAGGCTTGTCGTTGAGCAACGTGAACGGAGCGTGCGCATCAACGTAAAACTCGCTTAAAAATGTTTTCAAGCGGAATTTGTTCACGTCAATCTTGTTTTCATCCACATAGATGCTGCCGTTGGCTTGCTCTATTTCAAGTCCACAGCGTTCCTTGCCGCTGATGTGGTCCACATCTACGGTCACAGTCGATGCCCTGTTATACAGGTTGCGCAACTGCACATTCACATTGCCCAACTCTATATAATTCGGGTCGAGTCCTGCGCTTGGCATCACGCTGCGCTGCGCATATATGATATGACTTTTGCTCAGTCGGATGGAATCGCCTCGCACCACCCAAGTAACTGTATCGTTCGGGTTATTGATAGTGTCGGGGGGCAGAGGGTGAAGTTGGCTATAAATTTCGGCATCATGTTCGCTCAACGTGTAGTAACGCACATCGGCGCTGTCCACCGCAAGTGTGTGGGCATCTACGGTGTGTTTGCCTGTATCAATAACTCCGTTTTTCATTTCCGCCTTACCGATATAGGCGTGTAATTTGTCGATAGTCGGCAACATTCGCATCGTGAAATCAATGTCAGCCAACGCCAAGTGGTAGGCATTGATGCGCCAAGGCTGTGCGGCAGCCGTGTCGGGCTCTTCCACCGCCTTGTGGGGATATGAAGTGAAGGTAACTTTGCCTCCACTCAATTCTCCATCAATCAAATTGAGCACTCGGTGATTCAAATCCAAATCGGTGCCAAGGAGTTTGCAGTAATCCACCTGTGCCGAAAGCACGGTTGACGAATCGGCAGAAAGCAGATGATAATAGCCGTTGACCAATTCTGCGTCGCCAATTTTGAAGTTCATGTCCAAAAGTGGCATAAATTCCACTCCTGCCACAAACTTCTCGGCGCGCACCATCGTGTCGCCACTCTCCTCCACCACGCTCAAGCCTTCGATGCTCAAGTTGAGCGGAAACTCCAACAATATGCGGTCGAGTTTAATGTCTAAACCTGTCGATTCGCTGGCGTAGCGGCAAGCGTAGTCTTTTGCCACATTCTGTACCCACGGAATGTAAAGCGAGAAAGGCAACAAAACCACAAGCACTATCAAGGCGAAAAACACCTTTAGCACGCGGCGAACAATATGATTTTTTATTAAATGATGCACTCTGTCTATCTAAATAATTTATCCACATTAAAGCATTTGTCGCTTGCCGACAACTTGTCAACCTACGACAAACGGCATACATAATTTACAAATTTACATAATTTCCACTCACATATCAAAATTCAACGACGCTTTTTTCTTCCTTTAGCATCTTGAATGTTGCAAAGTACGTTAGTGGACAAAAAATTTTCCTAAAGTTTCAACATATATCATGACAATGCCATAAAAAAGAGTGCATAATATATTAAAAATCGTGCAATACTACATTGTGATACACAATGTTCAATTTTTGATAGGCGCAGATTAAACTTTTATTGTAGTTTTGCATTATCAAAACGGCAACATTATAATATACATTAACTAAATCAACCATATCGATATGAATGAAATAGTTGTAGGAATGGGCGAAGCCCTGTGGGACGTTCTTCCTGAAGGAAAGAAAATTGGTGGCGCTCCAGCCAATTTTGCCTATCATGTGTCGCAGTTCGGATTACCGAGTTGTGTGGTGAGCGCAATCGGCGACGATGCCTTAGGAAAAGAAATCATTGAAAATTTTACATCTAAAGGTCTTGACCAACTTATAGCAGAAGTGCCTTACCCAACAGGCACCGTGCAGGTGGAAATTGACCAAACTGGTATTCCCTTGTACGACATTAAGGAAAACGTGGCTTGGGACAACATCCCTTACACCGAACACCTTGATGCGCTTGCAAAAAGAACGAAAGCAGTGTGTTTTGGCTCGCTTGCCCAACGTAATGTGGTGTCGCGAGAAACAATCAACCATTTCTTAGACACTATGCCAAAAGACGACGACAGCCTTATCGTGTTCGATGTGAATCTGCGTCAAGGATTCTACAATAAAGAAATCCTGTGCAAGTCGATGCAGAATTGCAACATTCTGAAGATAAACGACGAGGAATTGATTACCGTGAGCCGTATGTTTGGCTATCCCGGCATCGACCTTCAAGACAAGTGCTGGATTCTTCTCGGAAAATACAATTTGAAAATGCTTATTCTCACTTGTGGCATCAACGGAAGTTATGTGTTCACTCCGGGCAACGTATCATTCCAACCCACGCCAAAAGTTGAGGTGGCCGACACCGTTGGGGCTGGCGACAGTTTCACCGCAGCATTCATCGCTTCTGTCCTTAAAGGAAAAAGCGTGACCGAAGCACACACCATTGCAGTGAAAACCTCTGCCTATGTGTGCACCCAGAAAGGTGCAATGCCTATCTTGCCACCCGAATACACTACATAACCAAAAACCACATAATCCCAAATCTGGGATAATTCTCTCTCTGCCTCCTATATTTTGCTTCGCCACTATATTAGGAGGCTTTCATTTAGGCAATGATATACATGTTGTCCCCGTAAATTGATACTATAAAAATCCGTACCACAACAAGTGATACGGATTTTTTATTTCTATGCTCTTAATAATAGTCTTCTTATTGTCTCATGAATGATAGAATGTAGTTGGGACTCTTTAATAACAATCTGCCTTTTCTTTCGTGATTCTTTGATATCAGGAGATTTCTTTAGTCCAAACTCTTCGGTTTTTTAAATTCGGCAACGATATACAATTAGGCACAAAACCTGATTTTGAAAATCTGTATTCCTTGATTGGAGTACGGATTATTTCTTTTGACAACTATATACTCTAAGACCCAAAAAATAGGAATCACAACTTTGAGTTTATTGTCAAAGTCGTCTTGTATAATATATCATAAAATGTCCTACTTACTCTATTATTAGCATTAGAAAAGAATTTTTCTTCTTGTTTGGTTGGAGTAAAAATAATTACTCCTCTATCCATCCAAATATACTTAGTATTGTCATTTAAGTTACTTTCACAATACGTTAAGTGCAGTACATTAAGTATGTGTATTATTAAGGCATTGTCTATTTTTTCATCTAAAACGACGGTTGCTATATATAATCCTTTGGCTTGTGACAGAAAATCTATTATTTCAGGACTACTACTAAAGACTATTTCTGCATCAGATATATCACGCTTTTGTGTAAGGATGTACCCTAACACTATTTCTTTGTTCTTATCGTATATACATATACTATGCTTTTCATCAAAAGCAGAAGATTCTCTTTTACTTATATATTCACGAACCAATTTAGGACTTGCACTAAAGTTCTCCGCAACTAAATTGTATGAATCAATCTCCTCTACAAAACTTGTTCTTATAATCTCTGTCATAAATACTAAATTTTGTGTACAAAATTACACTCTTTTTTCTAAAAATAAGACTATTTATATAAAAACTGCAAAAATGATATTGGTATGGAAGAAAAAGAGCATATTACGATAGGACAACTATCACTCAGACAGATAAGTTTGGTTAAGTCAGTTCTGAGTAGAAAAGGATTTTCATTTAAAAATGTTAAAGAAGATTCGTTAAAAGAAGGTTATACCACATATGGAACTTTAAAAACATCAAACGCAATAATAGTCGTAAGGTTGTCCAATCATATATGCTCAATGAAAAATTGGTCAGAGAGATATAAAGCAAAATTGAAGGCAAATCCAAAGTTGTTAAAGAGAATGGGAAGAAATGTACAAGACCCATATAAAGAAAGGCATTTCTTTAGCATTGTGTTTAATGCCTTTGATTATAACCCTAATGATAGCGGAAAATGGAAGGCCATTTGTAATGAATACGTCTTCAATCCAAAAGAAGTCGAAGATAATGGTTCAATAGCACAAATTGCACGTGATTCATCCAATTTGTCGAATGGTCAGACTATTTCAATTAATGGTATAACACCAACAGAGAGAGTCGCTATTAAAGAGAAACAGAAAGTAGTAAATAAAGAAAGTAAACAATATAATACAAATATGAATAAGAACAAAATTAGACTGACCGAGTCGCAGTTACATAATATGATTAGCGAATCCGTAAAACGTATTTTATCAGAAACGAGATTTGGTAAACCACAACCTGTTTTTGGAGACGCAATTAACGGAAAATCAGCATATTTAATAAACGACACTGGAAGGATGGTTGCTGTAATAGATAACCTCAAATTTGTTGGTAATTCAATCATAGGAGGGAATAGGGCGACAGATGAGAAGGTGACTTTTTATTTGACTGGTTTATTCGGACATTCTGTGGACGGTTCGACATTACCTGGTACCCGCAAGACAAAAGATGGTTTGTATATCACACACCTACAAATGGACGGTGGTGATGAATACTACGAGTTGTTGATTGATGATTATTTATTAACCCCAGAATCAGCGGCGGAATGGGACTACTATGACCCACGTAATAGAAGGGATATAGATGATGACATCAATAGATTTTATTAATTACCCCACCATCCCACACAATTTCAACTCATAGTGCTTGACAACGAGTCCTATAGACTTGTTAAACATATCACAGAAGCGTTCCGACTGGGACACTTTTCTTGTGTTCCATCGGTAGCACGCCTCGTCGATGTACGCTTGCAGGTGCTCATCGCTCACGTTGTGGTAGCAACCGTCAATCATTCTTCTGAAATGGCACCAGAATCCCTCAATGCCGTTGGTGAATACATCGCCATTGGCGTACTCCTCCGCACCGTGGGCGACAACGGAGTGCCTGTAACCCAGTTTCTCCAGTCCCTTGTATGCGCTCAACTCGTCAGTAATCACATGGGAACCCTCCTCCACAAACTGCCCGATGATAGGTTGCAGAGTTGCCCTGTCGGTCTTGCTGACAATAATCGCACGGGCATACGACATCGGAACCTCATTTCCGTTTCGGTCAATGATGTAACAGCGTTCCATCATTCCGAACACAGGCGTTTTGGTCTTTGTGCTACGACCTTGCGTGCGTGGCGTGCGCATACTCTTGTGCTTCCATTTTTCCTTTCCACCGATATACACCTCGTCACACTCCACAATTCCGCTTAACGCTGTTGCGTCGTCTTGCTTGTACAGCGTGCGTATCTTCTGTAGCATATACCACGCGGTCTTTTGAGACACGTCAATGTCTCTGCTCAACTGGTGCGACGACATGCCATTCTTGTGCGAGGAAATGAGATACATGGCGATGAACCACTTGCGTAGTGACACTTTAGTGCTCTCAAAAATCGTACCTGATATGACCGAGAAATTGTGCTTGCACCTGTCACAGCGATAACGACCGTCAAAACGCTGTTTGCAATGGTGCTTACCGCAAATCGGACAGACCACATCACCACCCCAGCGTTGCTGTGCAAGAAATTCCTTGCAGATTTCCTCTGTGGTGAAATACGATGTAAGCGAGAAAAGATTGTCAAATTCAGAGAGTGCTTTCATAGATACAGATTCGTGTGTGTTTCCACATGCTAAGATACTAGACTTCTTTGAATTACGCAATACCCTATCCATTTTTTAACAGTATTTTTATTAACAATACCGCAAAAAAAGGAGAAAGCAAGTTTCACCTCGCTCCCTCCCGATAATTTACAGGGACAACTTGTATATCATTGCCTTCATTTATTTCTAAATCAATGCCGAAATCTCGCAAATTCTCAGTAACTTTGTAATACAAAATTAAAGTGACTATGAAAGTATTACTCGTTAATGGTAGCCCACATGTGAAAGGTTGCACCGCCACCGCTCTTGGTGAGGTGGCTAAAGCACTCAACGAATGTGGCATAGAGACTAAAATATCGTGGATTGGCGGCAAGCCTCTTTCTGGCTGCGTGGCATGTGACTATTGCAAAAGTGCACACCAGTGCGCCATCGATTCCGACATGGTGAATGTGATTGGTGCCGAACTCGACAATTACGACGGTTTCATCTTCGGCAGCCCTGTGTATTACGCAGGTCCTAACGGTTCGATGATTTCGTTTATGGACCGCTTGTTCCACGCTTTTAAAAGCAAACTGCTCTTCAAGCCTGCCGCAGCCATTGTGAGCTGCCGCCGTGCTGGCTCAAGCAGCACTTTTGATGCGCTAAACAAGTATTTCACCATCTACAATATGCCTGTGGTAAGCTCCAGCTATTGGAACGGCGTGCATGGCAACACCCCCGAAGAAGTGGTTCAAGACCTTGAGGGTATGCAAGTGATGAAGAACCTCGGCAAGAATATGGCGTGGTTGCTCAAGTGCATTGAAGCCGGCAAACAAGCAGGCATTTCACACCCAGAGCCAGACCCACAAGTGAAGACCAACTTCATCAGATAATTATTTACACACCAAACACACATTTTAGGGAAATGAAAAAATTATTATGGATGGCTATTGCAGCCGTGGCATTGGTGGCTTGCAACAGCGAAAAGGCTGATGAGAAAAAAGAAGAGCCGAAGGCAGAGAAGGTGTTCATGTACAACGACTACAACGACGTGCAAATCCCTGCCGCGGAGAAGTATGGCATCGTCCCACTCGAACACAGGAATGTGAATTTCGACTCCATTAAGCAACTCGCGAAGGTGGAAGCCGACGATTCTATCCTCATCATCGAGCCTCTCACCCACTCCGTGCCTTACCTCACCCACAACGCCAAGGCACTGCTTATGGAGATTGCAAGCAATTTCCAAGATTCGCTTGCTGCTCGTGGTGCGCGCCCTTACTGCCTACACGTCACTTCCATGCTCCGCACACTCAACGATGTGCGAAGTCTGGTGAAGCATAACAACAATGCCTCGGAAACGTCGGCACACTCCTACGGCACGACTTTCGACATCGCCCACAACAATTTCTACCCAATCCCAAAGTTCGACAAGGGTCCGGGCAAAAGCCTCTCAAACAACGAACTCAAGCACCTCTTGGGCCACGTGCTCTACCGCCTAAGAATGCAAAAAAAATGCTGGGTACTCATCGAAGAAAACCAAAGATGCTACCACATCACCTGCAATTTCTAAATCCAGATATTAGATATTAGATATTAGAAGTTAGATGTTAAAGGTCTGAAAATAGAGATTCAGAACCTCTAAACTAAAAAATAATAATTCGTGAAAATTTGTGGAAATTTGTGGATAATTCAAGCAACCACGAACCACACAAATTGTCACGAATACTTTTTTTGTTGTTGAATCTGTGTGAGCCCCACAAAGCAGCAAAGAAACCTCCGTGAGATTTTCCACCATCAAAGCAATTCCGTGAGATCAGTGGGATCTGTGTGAGCCCCACAAAGCAACGAAGAAACCTCCGTGAGATTTCCCACCATCAAAGCAATTCCGTGAGATTAGTGGGATCTGTGTGAGCCCCAGCCCACAACAGTGCAAACTTAGTGTGAGATTTGTGTGAGATAGGGGTAAAATAACACGGCCCCAGTTTCACAACTAAAGCCGCATCTTGTTCTGTCTATTATTACCATTAAAAACTTGTCAAAATCATCATTGTATTATGAAAACGAGAGATTTCTGATGCAAATTTCACTCTTTTTATTTTTCTATGCAATAGTCTTGATTTATTCGGGAAATTATTCTATATTTGCCAAAAATTAAGCTCCTAACAGAAAATCATACTGCGCAAGCAGTGGAAATTAGAACATTTATGATAGAGAAACTTGACGCTATTGACATTAAGATTTTGAAGGTGCTTCAACAGAACGCAAAGCTCACCACAAAAGAGCTTGCAGAAGCTGTTCACCTTTCGGCTTCGCCCACATTCGAGCGCCAAAAACGCCTCGAACGCGAGGGCTATATTAAGAAATATGTGGCTGTGGTCGATTCCGACATGGTAGGAAACGGAATGCTTGTGCTTTGTAACATTCGACTCAAGCAGCACGGCAAGGAATATGCCCGCGAATTTGTGGATGCTGTGAAGCAAATGGAGGAAGTGACCGAGTGCTTCAACACCAGTGGCGATTTCGACTTCTGGATTAAGGTGTTTGTGCGCAATATGCACCATTACCAAGATTTCGTGCTCAACCGCTTAGGCGAAATGGAGTCGATTGGTTCGGTGCACAGTGTGTTCGTTATCGGCACCGTGAAAAATGTGCACGCTGTGCCTGTGGCACCATAATCAGAATAAAAATATAATCGCCCAACGACGCGGTATAAAACAATACGGTGTCGTTGGGCGATATTGTTTTGCGTAAGCAATGTGGGCTACCAGTGGCTCAGTGGAAAATTACTGGGGGCTATGATTATGCATGGTTGCCGAATCGTCAATGGAATCAAAAACAAAAAACATAAAAAAAACAGCCTTGGAGCAACGTGGAATGCTTCGCATTTGGCGGTGCGACTGTGCGCTTTGCGTCATTGGAAACGAGTTTCCATACCGCCAATCACACAATCACTCCGCCACCCTCTTACGAGGGCTATCCACTTTGCCACAAGGATAAAAACCGCTCGCCGTTTCACGGCGAAAAACCCCTGATAGTAAAATGATTTCTTGGTAAAAAACCGCGTCAAATTTCCCAAAAGGATTTTGCATGGTAGGTACGCAGCACTTTGAAAGCACTGAAAAAGTCCAGTTTTTTTAAAGACCAAAACGAAAAATGCTTACGATTTATAACTTTTCTTTCCACAAATCGCTTCAATAAGGCTATGATAGACAGAAAAAGAAGGGTAAAACGACTATTTCTCCGTTATCAACTTTCAATCTGAAAGTTGGTTTTACTTTTTCAGTGCTTTCAGCACTTTGCGTAAGCGCCAAATAATTGACATTCAATATGATATAGCAGTCATGGGCGGACGTAAAGTATCACATCCCTACCGGGTTTGGTTTTTCGCCGAAGGCGAGCGGTTTTATCCTTTTGGCGATGCCACCGACCTCGTAAGAGGGCGGCGTTGGTGATGTGGTGTGGCTGATTCAAGCCTCTGCTTGAAATCAGACATGCCACAGCACTAACGACAGGTGCGAAGCACTGGCATCGCCAAAAGGCTGTTTTTTATGTTTTTGTTTCTATGCCCCCAGTATTTATCCACTGAACCCTACCAGTTGATTGGCGTTTTGCCGTGCTGCGCAAGGTAGGCGTTGGCTTGGGAGAAGTGGTGGTTGCCGAAAAATCCACGATATGCCGAAAGTGGTGATGGGTGGGGCGAAGTGAGCACAAGATGCTTCATGCGGTTGATTTTCGCACCCTTTTTAATGGCAAACGAGCCCCACAAAATGAACACAAGATGCTCGCGGTGTTCGCTCAGGTGAGCAATCACCGCATCGGTGAACTCTTCCCAACCACGGCCTTGATGCGAACCGGCCTTGTGCGCCTGAACAGTGAGGGTGGCGTTGAGCATCAGCACACCCTGCTGTGCCCAGCGAGTGAGATTGCCGCTTGTGGGAATAGGCGCGCCTGTGTCAGCGTTGATTTCCTTGAAAATGTTTTGCAGCGATGGTGGAAAAGGCACACCGTCGTTCACCGAGAAACAAAGCCCATGCGCCTGCCCCGGCTCGTGATAAGGGTCTTGACCGATAATCACTACTTTCACCTTGTCGAAAGGTGTGGCATCAAATGCCGCAAATATTTGAGAGCCAGGAGGGAAAACCTGTTTGGTGGCATATTCCTGCTTTACAAATTCGGTGAGATTGGCAAAGTATGGCTTATTCCATTCCTCTGCAAGCTCCTTATTCCATGAAGGGTCGATTTTCACTGTCATAGCAAAATAATGTTAGGGGGGTGAAATTTCTTTACTTGCAAAGTTACAAGATTATAGTTAAATTTGCATTGTAAAAAATCATTTTTCGCAGTAGCCATTCTGTAAAAGCCTGGTCCTATAGTTCAATGGATAGAATAAAGGATTCCGGTTCCTTCGATTGGGGTTCGACTCCCCATAGGATCACATTTCAGGTATTGGGAGATTTGCAAATCGCTGTGCTAAACGGTTAGCATATAAGATTCTACGCAATCTCCCTTTTTCAGTATTACGCGTTTCACTTTCCTTGCAGCTATATGCAGGGATTAAACTAATACAATTATGGCTCGATTTTTTATTTCGGTATTTCTCGCAATGATGCTGTCGGTTGCATCATTGGCGCAGCCCACCATCTGGGCGTACCGCAGTTATCAACCTTACGAACAAACCGGCGTTACAGGTCCAATCACTTTCCGTGCCAATTCGCCAGAAGTGGTCACCCTACTTGCCGACCAAAGCAATATGGGGCGCGTGTATGCCGGCACGTATTTCAACTACAAGTGGTATGGTCAAGTCACCCACATTGGCACGCAAACGTCAATTGACGGTCTGTTCACTATCGACATGACCGATGGACACCGCACATTTGTTGCCCCAAGTAATCGTGCGTTGAGCGATATGACCCACGACTACAGCACCGGCATCACCTACGGTATCAGCAATAGTGCCCAGAAGTTGGCTACAATCGACCTGAAAACCGGCACCGTGGTGACAGGTGGCACATTCACCGACACCGAAGGTGCACAATGCTACATGGTGGCTCTCGCTGCCGACCTCGACGGCACGCTCTACGGTGTGGCAACTAACGACAATTTCTATTCCATCAACAAGGAAACCGCCGTTTGCACATTGATTGGCAGCACAGGCGTAGATGCGGCTTTCACACAGACGATGGCTTTCGACCACAACACCCACATGCTCTATTGGGTGAACAATGCAGAATACAAGCTCTACACCATCGACGTGAAGACCGGCAAGGCTACCGCTGTGGGCAACACCGACAGCCTCAACGCTTTCGCCATTCCATATATCCACGCTCCAAAGGGCGCACCCGACCGTGTGACTGCACGAAAAATCAGCACACAAGTTAGCGAGGTGATAATTGAATGGACCAATCCTGTGATTGACGCGCAAGGCGGACCACTCGCCTCGCTCGATGGCGTGAAAATTTACCGCGACGGCTCGCTCCTGACCACCGTGGCAAAAACTGGTGCAACAGGCAAATACACCGACACGAATGTGGCCGACGGGCTGCACGCCTATAAACTGGTGCCATACAACGCCGCTGGCGAAGGCGGTGCCGACACCGACGACCTTGAAATTCAAGTGGGTCAGAATCCTCCTGGCGCAGTGGAAAATTTCACTGTCACTCCTGGCAACTTCACAGCCGAACTATCATGGCAAGCGCCCACGAAGGGCAAATTCGGAGGTAGCTTCGACCCTGCAAGCATCACTATGTATAATATCACCCGTGTGAAAGGCGCTGCTCGCAGCAACTTTAGCGTGAAAGCACCAGCCACCAACTACACCGACCGTCCAGGCTTTGGCACCTACACCTATATCATTAAGGCGATGAATGAGCAAGGCGAGGGCGTAGAGGTGGAATCCGGCCCTGTGATGGTGAAATACGACAGCTGGATTGTGATGACCAATGGCGAATTTGTGGTGAAGAAGGACATGAAATATAAGTTCTACGACAACGGCGCAACAGGATATTACACCAACAACGCCGACGAAACGCTCACTCTCCGCCCTGCCGATGCTGGATGCATCATTGATGCCAAATTCTCTCAATTCAGTATGGACAGCTATGGCGACACGTTGTATGTGTACGATGGCATCAACACCAGTGCTCCACTTATCGGCAGCTTTACTGGCGAATCGGTGCCTAAACAGCTTGTCCACCTGCGCGCTTCCAACGAGCAAGGTGCGCTCACTTTCCATTTTGTGAGCGATATTATGGAATCTGGTTCAGGTTGGTTGGCAGAGGTCACATCAGTGGAACTGAAGGCTAACGACTTGGAGGCTGGTGAACTGTCGGGCAATCCTCGCCCATCGTTGAATGCGAAAGAGCCTTATGCGTTTGAGGTTCGCAACCTCTCGTTGCGTGATGTAAAGGCAAGCGAATATACAGTCGATATTGTGGATGCTGATGGGCAAGTGCTCACCACAGCACAGGGCGTTGATGTAAAAGCGCTTAAAACTGCCATCATGAGCATCGATGTCACTCCAAAGACCGATGGCAATCTTACCATCAAGGCGATTATCCGCTTTGCCGCCGATGAGGATGCCACCAACAACACATCTAATACGCTCACCCTTGCCGTGAATCCAGAGGGCAGCAAATATGTGCAAATCAGCACTCCTGGCAGCCTTGTGTATATCTATCCTGCCTCATTCTTTGCCAACGAATCGGTTTGGGAAACCATCTACAGCAGCGAGCGCATTGGCGTGAGCAGCGGCACACTCACTTTGCTCACTTTTCCAGTGAAAGAATGTACGAAGAATTACCCCAACATTCCTGTCACCATCTATGTGGGCGAAACTGGCCTCAACTCGCTGAAAGAGCATGCCATCTATGCAAGCGCGCTCACAAAGGTGTATGAAGGCAATGCGCCATTGCTCACCACCTCAAAGGAATGGGCGTTCCCACTCTCCACTCCTTATGAATATGCTGGCGGCAACTTGGTGGTAATGTTGCACAAGGTGGCTCCTGGCACAAGCGATCAAGGCGTGGCATTTGGCGGCACCTACGGCAAAATGGGCGACCCAATTATAACCCGCGAGGCATCTTCCTACAGCGACGACCAGCACCTCGACCTCGAATCTGATTTCGGTTGGCCAGGCACAGCACTCCCCGACATCAACATGCTGTTCATGGGCAAACCATCAGGTTTGGCTGGCATCGAAGCGAATGATGTGAAGATTATGGTCAGCAACGGCAAAATCATCGTGGCTGGAGCAGAAAATCAGGCAATCACAGCCTACACCCTCGACGGACGCATTGCCGCCACCATAAAGGCAGCCTCAGCCCTACAAGAAATCGCCCTCCCCACCCCAGGCATCTACATCATCAAAACCGCCACCACCGCCCAAAAAGTAGTCCTATAACATCCACTTCGCCTTTTTAATGGCGTACCCCCTATACACAAGCCCCGGAAGTTTTGGTGCTCAAAACTTCCGGGGCTTGTTATAAAATACTTTCACCTACCACATAGTTTGTCAGTTTGATGTGGTTTTTATGGCACTATGCGACACAAGCGTCTGTGTTGATACTATTAACCCAGATTTAATTGTATTTTGGGCTTGGACCATATTTGTTGACACCAGCATGTGAATCTTGAACCAAAAACACAAAGATAACAATCCCGTAGACAAGTGAAACTATATAGTATGCAATATCGAAGACGCTCAAAGCTGGTGGTATGCCGTAATCACTTATGGCTGAAAAAAAATTGATGTAGTATATCACATTATATATTGTGCCTAAACACATTGACACCCCCCACCACCAACCGCTACGTCCTGTGTCGTGAAGCCGACGAAAGGTGGCGGAAATGGATGGTATGAACAACACAATTGCTGCCAAACCACAGGTGAACAAGGTCAAGATACAGTACCACAGAAAGAACCACCAGTATTCTGAGCGGCGTGCGCGCCCGGTAAATGTGGCATATTTCTTGAAGCAGATTCCCAATGCATCGGTAAAACCCACTTCTTTTGCATTGTTTACTGGCATGGAAGGGCACTGCTGTGTATTGAGCATTGCTGCTACTTCGGGTACCTGCATGGCAGGAAGCCAGTTTGACATAGTTTCATTCCAAACGTAAGACTGGGGCGTGAGTCCATTTCCGAGGAGGTCGTTTAGTTCAAATGGTCCGCTTTGTTGTGAGCCATTGTTCATGAGATAATACTTCATTGATCTGTAGTTTTATTTGTTAATGTTATTTTTTACCTATGCCCCCTGGATTTGGCGGTTTTTCTGTGATTGTCAAAAGCTCCAGGACATAAAAAAAGCGCAGGACCAGTATTTACCCATCCCACGTTCCGAGGCCATGAGAATGCCCATTACTGTCAGGACGAGCAACTCAGACCCCACGCGGATATGATATAGCACAAATCAGCCCAATATTTCGGCTCCTTATTATTAATCGCCATCCGCATGGAGACACCACAAATTTATAAAACATTTTTCAATCCACCAATAAATCCTCACTACTAAAGTTAATTTGTGAAAATTTGTGCTAATTTGTGGGTGATTTAGAGGAAGCACGAATTGCACGAATCTACTGAATTTGACTTTTGTAGGTTTTTATTCGTGTGGTTTGCTGGATTTATGGTTAGATATTTTATCGATTTTGTTTTATAAAGCATTTTATTCTGATTTAAATTTGCATAATGGGATAATTGTTTGTAATTTTGCGAGTGTTTAGAAGAATGATATGGGTAACGTATTTATATATAATAAGGAGTTTGCGCTGGAGTGTGGGGAAGTTTTGCCTTCGTTGAAGGTGGCTTACCATACTTTCGGCAGGCTGAACAACGACCGCAGCAATGTGGCGTGGGTGTGTCATGCGCTTACTGCCAACAGCGATGTGGCTGACTGGTGGCCCGGAACAGTGGAGGCTGGGCGTTTTCTCGACCCCGACAAATACTTTGTGGTGTGCGCCAACATATTGGGCTCGTGCTACGGCACTACTGGCCCCACGGAAATCAACCCTGCCACTGGCGAGCCGTGGTATGGCGATTTTCCGATGGTGACGATTCGCGACATGGTGCGTGTGCATCAACTGCTTGCCGAGCATTTGGGCATCAGCCATGCAAAACTGCTGATTGGCAACAGTATGGGTGGCTTTCAATGCCTCGAATGGAGCGTGATGCAGCCCGATTTTGCGGAAAATTGCGTGTTTATTGCCACTGGTGCGCAAGCCTATCCCTGGGGCGTGGCGTTTAACGAGAGCCAGCGCATGACTATTGAAAACGACCCGACTTTCGGTGAGCGCAACGCATCTGCAGGACTACGGGGCATGGCTACGGCGCGAAGCATCGCTTTGCTCAGCTATCGTGGCGGAAAGGCCTACGACAAGACGCAAGCCGACACCACCACCTACGATTCGCCTTTTCAGCACCGAGTGCTCTCATATCAGCGCTACCAAGGCGAAAAACTGCGCCGTCGGTTCAACGCCTACTCCTATTACCGATTGCTGCAAGCCTACGACTCGCACAACTTGGGCCGCGACAGAGGCAGCGTGGCAGAGGCGTTGCGAAGCATCAAGGCGCACACGCTGGTGGTGAGCATCACGAGCGACTTGCTTTTTCCGCCTGCCGACCATCAAGTGATAGTTGAAAACATTCCAAATTGCCAACACCACGTGATTGACTCCGATTTTGGGCATGATGGATTTTTGGTGGAAAGCGAGAAGTTGAACAATATTATTCAAGATTTTTTAGTTGACTAAAATTGACAAAAACATATATGGACAAGAAGCAAATCAATATAGGTCTATTTGGCTTTGGCACCGTGGGCAAAGGGCTCTACGACGTGCTGAAAAAAATTCAGCCAGAGAATGTGAATATCGTGAAAGTGTGCGTGCGCAATGTAGCGAAGCATAGCGCCGAGGCTCCGGAACTGGAGTTTACAAGCAATGCCGATGATATTTTCACCGACTCTCGTATCAATTTCATCGTGGAATTAATCGACGACGCCGAGGCTGCTTACGGCATTGTGAAGCGTGCGCTCCAAGCAAAAATTCCGGTGGTGAGCGGCAACAAGAAGATGCTTGCCCGGCACATTCAGGAAATGATTCAACTTCAGCGCGACAACGACACGGCGCTCCTCTACGACGCATCGGCATGTGGCAGCATTCCTGTGATTCGCAATTTGGAGGAATACTACGACAACGATTTGCTTATCAGCGTGAAAGGCATACTGAACGGATCGTCAAACTTCATTCTATCGAAAATTTTCAACGAGGGCATGAACTATGCCGAAGCACTCAAACTTGCTCAAGATTTGGGCTTTGCCGAGAGCGACCCCACGCTCGACATTGGCGGTTGGGATTCGCTGTTTAAGCTGATTATCATCACTATTCACGCATTTGGCGTGCATGTGGAGCCTGAGCAGATTTTCACTTTCGGCATCGGCAACATGAACGAGCACGACATTCAGTTTGCACACGAAAAGCGCCGCCGCGTGAAACTCGTGGGCTGGGCTGAGAAGGTAGATGAGGACAAGCTGGTGCTGTCGGTGATGCCGCATTTGCTCTCGAAGCAGAAGTACATCTACAGCGTGGAAGATGAGTTCAACGGCGTGGTCATCAAAGGTTTGTTCTATTACAAGCAGTTTATGTTTGGTCAGGGCGCAGGAGGCTTCCCCACTGGTTCTGCCGTGTTGAGCGACATCACAGCCCAACTCTACGACTATCGCTACCAGTACAAGAAACTGCAAAGTCCACATCAGCTGCATTTCACCAACGACTATAAGGTGCGCATCTACTATCGCTACGATAGCCCTGCCACCCTAAATTTGCTTGAATTTTCCACCATTCACGAAAGCTATTACAGCGACACATATAAGTACGTGGTGGGCGACATCGAACTTTCACAACTCCAAGCGCAAGCCCAAAGCCTCCGCGAAAGCAACGTATTCGTCTGCCTCTACCCCGAAGATTAAGCCCAATCACCAAAGGCAAACAGCAAAAATGAGGTGAACCCTAAAAGTTAAACTAAAAAATGGGCGAACTGCACTTCGATGTTGCAGTTCGCCTATTTTTAGTTGAAAATCCTCGATTTTGGAATTGTATTATTTCATGCCACGGGCGGTGAAGATGGCGTCTTTTGCCTTGTTGATTTCTTGCATTTTCTTTGTAGCGGCATTTTTCACCTCTTCGCCTAAGTGCGACACGCGGTCGGGGTGATGCTGGAGCACCATTTTCTTATACGCCTTGCGCACATCGTCGTCGCTCGCGTCGAGCGATACACCCAGCACCGTATAAGCATCTTCAAGCGTCTGACCGCCAAGGGCAAACATTTGATTCACCACATCGGCATCCAGCCCCATGTGATAGGCAATATTGCGCAATGCCTTGATTTCGGTGGCATCGGGGGTGCCGTCGCACTTGGAGATTTCGGCAAGGAATGCGATGATTTGCAAACGGTGCGCCTCTGGCATCAACTTGTTCAAATCTTGACACACTTTCTGCACCGAAGCATTCCAAGCAGCCACGCCATGCTGTCTGCGTTCCATTTTCAACTGCTCAAAGAACGTCATTCCTTTTTGGGCCGCCTCTGTGCCGAGTGCTTCGCTCAGATATTTGCGAAGAAAAACGGTTTCAGTCTGATATATTTTGCCGTCAGCGAAAATGATGTCGGCGCTCAAATACATCAAATAATAGAGAAACGTGTCGTATTCGTTGCCCCGGCCATTGCCATACCCTGGTTGTTGACTGCCTGAGGTGACCTTCGAAAACTTAATTCCGTCAAGCACAGATCCAATCACATAACCAATGATGCCGCCAATAAAATTGCCAACAATGAATCCGATAATGAATCCTATGTATTTGTATTTGATTTTAAACATTACTTTTCAAGTAGGGTTTTTGCCATGTTTTGAGCGGCTTTGCGACCGTCGCCCATGGCGAGAATTACGGTTGCGCCACCACGCACGATGTCGCCACCAGCATACAGGTCGCTGATGTTCGACTGCATCGACTCGTCGTTCACCACGATAGTGCCACGGCGACTCACTTCAAGTCCATCGATTGAGCGAGGCACGAGAGAGTTGGGCGACACACCCACTGCCACAATCACCACATCGACAGGAATTTCTTCGATTGCGCCTTCCACTGGGATAGGTGAGCGACGGCCTGAGGCATCGGGTTCGCCAAGTTCCATGCGTTGCACCTTCATGGCGCAAACACGGCCTTTTTCATCGCCAATATATTCCACTGGGTTGTGGAGTGTCATCAGCTCCACACCTTCCTCTTTTGCGTGACCGATTTCTTCAAGTCGGGCAGGCATTTCGGCTTCGCTACGGCGATAAACCAAAATCACGCGCTTTGCACCCATGCGAAGGGCTGTGCGTGTTGAATCCATAGCGGTGTTGCCACCACCCACCACAGCCACAGTGTCGCCTGTGATAACAGGAGTGTCACCACCACGGCCAGCCTGCATCAGATTGATGCGAGTGAGATATTCATTGCTCGACATCACACCATTGAGGTTTTCGCCAGGAATGTTCATAAAGCGTGGGAATCCTGCACCAGAACCCACGAAAATGCCCTTGAAGCCCATTTCGTGCAGGTCGTCGTAGGTGATAGTGCGCCCGATGAGCACATCTTTCTGGAAGTCAACGCCCATTTTGCGCAATCCCTCTATCTCGTGGTCAACCACCGCGTTGGGCAAGCGGAATTCAGGAATGCCATATTTCAGCACACCGCCGATTTCGTGAAGTGCCTCAAACACCGTCACGTCGAAGCCCTTTTTAGCCATGTCGCCAGCAAACGAAAGTCCTGATGGACCGCTGCCAACCACAGCCACTTTAATGCCGTTTTTTGGCTCCATTTTCACGACTTCTTCCTCACCGCTATTGCGTTGCCAATCGGCGGCAAAGCGTTCGAGATAGCCAATAGCCACGGCTGGCTGCTTCATTTTCAACCGAATGCACTTGCTCTCGCATTGCTTTTCCTGTGGGCACACACGACCGCAAACGGCAGGGAGCGAACTTGTCTCCTTCAGTGTGGCAGCAGCGTCGGCAAAGTGTCGGCGTTCAATATTTTTGATGAATTTTGGAATGTCGATACCTACGGGGCAGCCCGTCACGCATTGTGGGTTGTTGCAGTCGAGGCAGCGAGTGGCTTCTCTCACCGCTTGCTCCTCGGTGATGCCTTGATTCACCTCCTCATTGCAGGTGATGCGGTATGCAGGGTCGAGTTGAGGCATTTCCACACGCTCGATAGCAGCGCGCTCTTTTGGCGAAATGCTGCCACGCAATTCCACGCGCCATTCTTCATTGCGTGATACGTTATTGTTATTTTCCATTTTTTCTGTTTCTGAGTTTGTGAGTAGAGTAGTGAATTTATCCGCGGAGACGCATAAGGAGTTCGTCAAAGTCAATTTCGTGTGCATTAAATTCCGGTCCTTCCACACACACGAATCGGGTGCGGCCGCCCACAGTCACTCGGCAAGCGCCACACATGCCAGTGCCGTCAACCATAATGGCATTGAGCGATGCCTCGGTAGGGATTTCGTATTTTTTGGTAAGGAGCGACACAAACTTCATCATGATGGCAGGGCCGATGGTCACGCAATAGTCCACCTTCTCGCGCTGAATCACTTCTTCTACGCCCGCGGTGGAGATGCCTTTCTTGCCGTAACTGCCGTCATCGGTCATGATAATCACATCGTCGCTGCTTTCACGCACCTCCTTTTCAAGGATAATCAACTCCTTGGTGCGTCCGCAAAGCACACTCACCACACGGTTGCCAGCGGCTTTCAGCGCACGGATAATGGGCAGCAGAGGTGCTACACCCACGCCACCACCACAGCACACCACGGTGCCGTAGTTCTCTATTTTGGTCGCCTGTCCGAGCGGACCCACCACATCGGTGAGGTAGTCGCCGGGCTCAAGCGCACAGATTTTACGGGTAGAATCGCCAATGGCTTGAATCACCAGTGTAATGGTACCAGCCTTCACATCGCTGTCGGCAATGGTGAGCGGAATGCGTTCGCCTTTTTCGCCGCAGCGCACAATCACAAAGTGGCCAGCACGGCGTGCCTTTGCTATCAAAGGAGCCTCAACCACAAGTTTTGTGACATTCTCTGAGAATTTCTCTTTACTAATTATCTTGTTCATAGTTTATGATGCTATTTCAATTGAAATACAAATTTAAGAATTATTTGCCAGAATACGCTACTCCGTAGCCCACAAAATGGTCGTATCGCTCGCCCATCGGGTGACTGTAAATCTTCACCAGATATTCGTTGATGGTTTGATATTTGTCGCCCTCGATGTATGAGGTAAGCCCCACTTTTCCTCCATCGGGCACAAACAAATACTGGTAATTGTAATGCCCCTGCTTGAGCATGATGTCGCAAGTGTAGGTGCCGCTTTTTGGCTCATACCTCAACTGTGTGGCTGATGGTGACAAACCTTGCGTAAACTCGCCTTGCAGATATATCTTGCCTTTTGGCAACATATCGTCAGGCTCAAGAGTGAAGTGGGTGATAATATAGTCGGCTTGAGTGTGACTGTCGTTCGCCTCAGCGTTTCTGATGGTGAAACGCCCGAATTGCGTTTGATCGTAAAGATACTGCGTTGCGGCACGAGGCTGGTCGGGATTGACGGTGGCGTGATAATATGGCTCGAAATACTCAATTCGGCTCACGCCCATGTTCAGCGCATTCACATTCACGGTTTCCATGCGGCGATATTCGTTGCCAGCGTTGAATATGAGTGCGGGGTTGTGGTCGTAGGTCACTTTGTTGCCACCCACCATCAAGGGGTTTTCCACCATCACGGCATTGTCGGTGCGTGAATTTTGTGTCACCAAAGCCTTCAACTCCTGATATGGATTCTGAATGGTGCCAGGCTTGTATGTAACCTCAAAACTCACCTGCTGATGCGCATCGTTGTAGTCGATGTCGGTGCGTGAGGTGGTTTCCACAGCCACATTCACCGTATGCTCACACACGCTGAAGCGAGTTTGAAACAACACATTGTCGGGGTCGTCCTGCTCGCTCACCTTTAGCAGATAGTTGCCACTTTTCAGAATTTGCATATCATCGTTCGGGAAAGTGAAATTATAGTTGAAATAGTGGGTGAATGTGCCTTCGCTTTGTGCAAAGTCGGTGATGTCGGCTTGATTGAAACCACTCACAAATTCGCTGTCAATCAGTCGCGACGGTTGCCAGTCGGCATTGCAGTGCGTGATGCTGTATCGCAGATAGTGCGCATCGTAGTCAATCAAGTCGAAGTTCACATTCAACTGCTCATCGCTGCCCAAAGCGATGATGGGCACTCCGTAGGGTTTATCGACGGGCGCAATTTTCAGCGAATGAATGTTCTTGTTGAAGATGCGTATATCGGTGTCCACTCTTTGTGCAAAAGCGGAAATTGTCAAAACAAGGCAAACGGCTATGGAATAGAAGCGGATGAGCATAGGCTGTGGTTATGATATGGTTTATAATGCCAAAATCTGGTTGGCGGCATCTTTGGTGTTGACCTTGGTGATGATGTGCGTAATCACGCCTTCCTCATCAGTCACGAAAGTGGTGCGGACGGTGCCCATATAAGCCCTGCCGCACATCTTTTTCTCGCGCCAAACGCCAAACGCCTCGTTGAGTTTCAAGTCGGTGTCGGCAATGAGGGTGAATGGCAATTCGTGCTTTGCGGCAAACTTCTGATGCGATGCGGCACTGTCTTTGCTCACTCCCACAATTTCATACCCAGCTTTGAGCAGTGCGCCATATCCGGCGCTGATGCTGCAAGCCTCAGCGGTACAACCAGGAGTGTTGTCCTTTGGATAGAAGTAAATCACGAGTTTTTTACCTGCAAAATCACTTGCTTTCACTTCACGGCCAGAAGCGTCGAATCCGAGCACTTCAGGAATCTTATCACCTATATTCATAATGGTTCAATTATTTATGTTAGTATATATCTATATAATGCAAAACCGAGTTGATTATTTTATCTCATCAGCAAATAAGCGGTGTAAGCAACGTAGCACAGCAAGAAAATCACACCCTCGGCACGGTCAAACTTTTTCTTTTTGAACGTGTAGGTCACAATAAATGTGGCGACCGTTGCGCCTATCATCACCATAAAGTCGATGGCGTTGATTCCCACCACATGGATAGGCGTGATAGATGCCGTGAGACCGAGAATCATGAGAATGTTGAACACATTGCTACCTAAAATATTGCCTAAAGCCAGTTGCGGATTGTTTTTGCAAGCAGCCAACACCGATGTGATGAGCTCTGGCAGCGAGGTGCCTACAGCCACAATAGTGATTGAAATCACAGCCTCACTCATGCCCCAAGCTCTGGCAAGATTGATGGCAGAATCAAGGAAAAGTTGACCGCCACAAAGCAATGCGCCAAGCGACACCGCTGCAATGGTCCAAAGCAGGGCTGGTTTTTTGCCTTCGAGCGATGAAGTGGCATCTTGATCCATTTCCTCCTTAGCCTCTTGCGGATTCTTTGCCTTGATAAACAAAGTATAGATGAAGTAGGAAATGAAGATGACGAGCAGCACACCACCATCAAGGCGTGAGAGTATGTTTTCATCAATGCCGGGATTCCAACTGTCGTTCACAAACATGGTGAGAAGCACAGCGGCGAATATGCCGAAAGGTATGTCGGAACGATGGGTTTGCTTTTCTATGGCAAACGGACAAATCACGGCAGTCACACCGAGTATCAGGAGCAAATTGGTGATATTGCTGCCTACCACGTTACCCATGGCTATATCGCCATGTCCTGTGAGCGCCGACTGTATCGACACAAACAGTTCGGGGGCACTGGTGCCAATTCCCACAATGGTGAGTCCGATAATGAAATTTGATATTTTAGCGCGTTTGGCAATGGCTACAGATGAGTCCACTAAATAATTTGCCCCCAAAAGAAGGAGAGCCAAACCCACTACGAGCAGTAAATAATCCATTAGTCTTGTATGTGTTAAGTTATAATCATGGCAAAGATACTCAATTTTGCGCTATTCAAGCCCATTCGCCTCCAAAAAAAGCAATTCTCCAGTTCAGTGGAAAATTTGTGGGGATAGATTATGCTTTGTTGCCGAATCGTGAATGGAATCAAAAACAAAAACATAAAAAACAGCCTTGTGGCAACGTGGAATGCTTCGCATTTGGCTCTCTTTTTGTTCGCGTTTTCGGATAATCTGATTTCTGAAGATTGGTTTTTCGCCGAAGGCGAGCGGTTTTTATCCTTTTGGCGATGCCACCGCCC
>SAMEA104315420__coassemble_95_pt1 | contig 131848 bp, 118 predicted proteins | sample SAMEA104315420__metabat2_low_PE_049 | metagenome-assembled genome bin SAMEA104315420 (sample SAMEA104315420) | gut metagenome | biome: Monkey gut; feature: monkey-associated habitat; material: faeces | place: China | collected 2013
AGGGATTGTGTGGTTGGCGGCATGGAAACTTGTTTCCAATGACGCAAAGCGCACAATCCCTCAGCCAAATGCGAAGCATTCCACGCCTTGCTCCAAGGCTGTTTTTTATGTTTTTGTTTTTGGTCCCATTCACGATTCGGCAACAATGCAGACTCTATCTCCAGGACTTTTTCCTCTGAACCGAAAAAATAAGCGAAAATGCTTGAGCATTTTCGCTATTGTGGTGATGGATTATTTTTTGGTGGTGGGGGTGGGCTTTGGCCATGAGGCGGTGGAGAGGGGGATGGTGTAGTAGATGCTCATGGTGAAGCCGAACGATTTGCTGCGGTCGCCGTAGCCGGGAATGAACCATGGCTTTGCCTGTGGGTTCTTTTTCTCGGAAAATATGCCACGGTAGCGTGCTTGCCAGCCCATGGCGAGGTTGCGCCAAAGCGTGACGCGAAGCCCGGCAAGAAATTCGCCCCACAGTGCGTGCGAACTCTGCCCTTTCAGCTCAAATGGTACGGTTTCGCCCCAATAGTGGTCGGTGTAGTTTACATTGGTCACATCGTATTTAAATGTGGAGTAGCCCATTCGCACACCGGCGTAGGCTTGATATTTTGGGTCGTTTTTGAATGTGAAATTATAGTTGGCGCCTAATTTGAAGTAGGGTGCGAGTTTGCCTTTGTAGGTGAAATTCATGTCTTCGGGCGTGTTGTTGGCAAAGCCAACGCCGATTTCCACTTCAGGTTGCAGGCGGTTCCACATATTCAGGGAGGCACTGATGCCGAAGTTGCCGTATTTCTGCCCAAACGCCATCATTATCGCATCGCCCATAGCCACACCGAAAGTGGCTTGAGTGAGCAGCGGATAGCGTGGATATACACGGCGCAGCGAGTCTCTGCGCAGTTCCTCCTTCGCCGATGTGGTGTCGCCATCGAGATAGCGTTGCACCACTTCCTCCTTCGTGCCTTTTGCAGGTCGGAGAATGGTGTTGGTGTTGGGCTTCACAGGCGTGATGCGGCGTTGCTCATTGGTCTGTGCAACAGCCGTGCTTGCCGAGAGCGCAAGTGCGAGAATGATATGGAGTGTGGATAATTTCATCGCATAAAGATTCTGAACGTTTTGGCATTGTCGTTGGTGACCATCGGCTTCACGAGCGCTACAGAGTCGATGGCGTGGCGTGTGTAGCTGTAGTCTGAAATCTCAAAATTGAGCATTGCGCCGCAATCCACGCTTGCAAATGCCGGTTGCGAGCTGTAGCGCACCGTGATGGTGTCGGCAGGCGCATTCTCCACATTGTAGTTGAGTTCAAACTGGCACATGTCGGTGGAAGGGCGCAGCGGCAGATAGATTTCGCTTACCGACTGCTTGTCGATGAAAATGCTGTCGCCGGGCGCACCGATGCCTCGCACGCTAAGGTTGGTGATGCTCACGGCGGTGGTGCCCTTGAAGAATGCCGCCACAGGCAGACTCGAACGGTTGTCGATGCAACCGTCGCCACTGCAACCGCTCAACGCCGCCGAAGCCAGTAGCGCCAGCGCACCAAATGCCAGATGTGGAAACTTGATTATCATTTTTTGATCTCTTCAGAAATTTCGTACACGTTGCGGTCGGCAGAGTGGCGAATGATAAGTTCGCCGAGGAAGCCGCACAGGAAGAGTTGCACGCCCAAAATCATACACACGAGAGAGAGGTAGAAGTAGGGCGACTGGGTCACGAGCATGGGGTGGTTGCCAGCGTAGAGGTTGTAGAGTTTGATGCCACCCACCAGCATCACGGCGATGAGACCGAAGAAGAACATCAGCGAGCCGAGCAAGCCGAAGAAGTGCATAGGCTTCTTGCCAAACTTGGTTTGGAACCACAGGGTGAGCAAGTCGAGGTAGCCGTTCACAAAGCGGTCGAGACCGAACTTGGTCACGCCATATTTGCGAGCCTGGTGGTGCACCACGCGCTCACCGATTTTGGTGTAGCCGGCATTCTTAGCCAAGTAAGGAATGTAGCGGTGCATGTCGCCATACACCTCAATGTGCTTCACCACCTCGCGGCGATAAGCCTTCAAACCGCAGTTGAAGTCGTGAAGATTGTGAATGCCGCTCACCTTGCGCGCTGTGGCGTTGAACAGTTTGGTGGGAATGGTTTTGGTTTTGGGGTCGTAACGCTTCTTTTTCCAGCCGCTCACTAAATCGTAGCCCTCTTCGGTAATCATCTTGTAGAGGTGTGGAATTTCGTCGGGGCTGTCCTGCAAGTCGGCGTCCATGGTGATGACCACATCGCCTTGCACACGCTCAAAACCAGTGTTGAGGGCTGGTGACTTGCCGTAGTTGCGGCGGAAGCTCACGCCCTTGATATTTTCGTTTTTCTCATGAAGTTCCTTAACCACTTCCCACGAGTTGTCGGTGCTGCCGTCGTTGATCATCAGCACCTCGTAGGTGAAGTTGTTTTCTTTCATCACGCGCTCAATCCATTCTGCCAATTCGGGCAGCGATTCGGCTTCGTTATACAGTGGAACTACTACTGAAATATCCATATCGTAAAGTTTATAATATATTTAATCGTTGTTTTTTTAAATGCTTTGTTAGTTGCGCTTGCCAAAGATTTTGATGAGTGCCGAGATAAAGGCACTAAGCAGCGAGCCGGCAAACGAGCAAAACCAAAATCCCGTGAGCGCCAAGTCGATGCTGCGAGGAGCGCCCTGCTTTTCGATTACCATGCGGAGCGTGGTCACCACCTCCTGCATACCGTCGGCAAAGCGTTCGGGCGTGGCTTCGTATTGGGTGATGATGTGCTGCGCCTGCTCATAGAAGAAATTCGGGCGCAAATACTCCATCACAGCCCAACTCACGCCACAGGCAATGAGCGAGCCGCACATGAAAATGAGAATCCCCGTCATCCAAAGGTTGGAAAACGACGTTCTGCCTTCTTCGGCATTGTATCGCTTTTTCAACCATCGGTAGATGATGAAAGGAGTGGCCAACACCATAGCCAAGGCAAACGCCGAGAGGGCGATGTGCTTATCGGAGAAAATAAATGCCGAAGCCATCGCAGAGAGGTAGATGCCAAAAGGCACACCCCATTCTGCCGCTTGCTTAAAAAGACTCTTTTGGTGCCCCATACGATGAATTGTTTGTAACGTACAAAGTTAGGAATTATTCTCCACATTCACAATATTATTGGGCATATCTAAGTAGGTGGAGCATTGGTGATGAAATAGAGCACTCCGAGTACTGGCGGCGAAATGGAGCACTCCGAGCACTCGGAATAATCGGAGCGCTCGGAGTGCTTTATCTAATTTCTAATTTCTAACTTCTAATTTCTCAACAAAATATTGATGAGGGCTGTTACATCGGTTGCGTTTACTTCGCCGTTGCCGTCGATGTCGCAGAGGGAGGATTCGTAGGTGGCGGCGTGGAGAATGTGGTTGATGAGGGCTGTTACGTCGCTCATATTCACTTCGCCGTTGCCGTCAATGTCGCCCACGGTGGATTGTGGCTTCACTTCGAGAGGACATACCGAATAGTTGTTGAAATAGTTGGGGTCGTCGGTCTTCATTTTGTGAGGCATAGGTCGTGCAGCCTTCTTGCTCATTTTCTTGGTGATAGGAGAGGAATTGCTGTCGGAAGTCCAAGGCTCGTGCTGCTTCCACACCACACGCATCTCGTAGGCCATGCCTTCGCTGAAAGCGTAGTCGCCGATATAGCGACGGTCGAGGGCAATAGGCTGGTTGGCGGTGCCGTCGGCATTGATGCCAGCGAAATATTCCTTGCCGTCGATAGTCACAAACTTACCCGAAGCGTACGACACCTGGTTGCCGTTTGCCCAGCATGAATCGCCAAACTGATAATGCTGATAAGCGATTTCGGGATATTCGCAGTCGAGGGCGGAAGGCGTTTTCATCAACTCGAAGCGAGGGTTGGTCTGGTTGTCAGCCAAAATGCCTCGCACGGTGGCAGGTGCAATCACCTTCATGGCGGCGATGGCGCGATATGCCTCCTCATTGTCGCCACAGTCGAGGACGATGTAGTCGGGAGCCCAGTCGTAGGTTTCCACATAGCCCCATTCGGCGTAGGTGTCGTCCACCACTTGTGTAGCGTTGTCGGTCACATAAATCAGGTTCTTTCTGCCGCAGTCGGGTTCAAGCGCCTTGGTTGGAGCCACCACATAGAGCGTGTCGGCGATGGTGTATTCCGTGCCATCGACACCTTGATACCAGATTCGCCAAAGTTTCTTCACATTCTCATATTCCGTGATGGCAGTAGGCACGAAAGTCACGCCCACGCCATTTTCGCTCTTGGTGAGAATGCCTTGAACGGTAAATTTCATATTGGCAGTGGTGGTAGGGTATTTGATACCGAATTTATTGACGCCAGCCATCGTAGATGTGGTGCTGTCGGCATTGGTTTCGGTGATGGTGAATTTGCCGTCACCGTCAATATTGTTGATTGCCACGGCTTTAAATGCGCAGTAGTCGTTTTCGTAAGTGGAAACGCCATCCTTGAAAGTGCCGAGATAGCCCGTGAAGTCAAACGCCTCGCAATCACTATTGCTGGCGCTGACCGAAGCAGGTTTCAGCCCCTCTACGCCAGTGATAACGGTAATGCCGTCCACTTTGCCCTTCACGCCAGTCCAACCGGCAGGAATGTATTCGCCCACCTTGTATTCGGTGTCTAAATCGCCATAAATGATGGCAGAATACAGATATTCGCTCTCGCAGCGCACGAAGTGGAATTTACCGATGTTCAGCACCACGAAAGCCATGCCTGTGAAGCGGATTTTAGTGCCGTCGGCAATGGTGTCGCCGAAATTGAGGAAAGTGTCGAGTTCCTTCACCGTAGGGTCGATGGTGCCACCGTCGTCGTAGGTCACCACCATTGAGTCGAGGCGGCACTGACCATCGAAGTTGAAAGTGACCGATGCGGCATTGCCACCCCAAATGCTCTCCTGCACGAAACTGCCACTGCTCACCGAAGCAGGGGCATACCAGCGGCTATTGTGAAACACGATAGAACTGATCGTTTTTCCGGCAGGGGCTGCCACGGTCACAGCACCGCTATACACACGGAGTTGCACATTGCCGTTGTAGTCGAGATACACACGGTTTTTGGTGTTGGTGGTGCTTACGCCCACTTTCAGCGTCACGCCATCGACGGTGGCTGTACATTCCGAGGTGATGTCGCCTTCGGTTGAAGATGACGACGAGGGAGCCGTGAAGCCAAAGAGATCGGCACCGTGGTGTGCGAAATCGAAAGTGGCAGTAGCCGCCCAGGCATTGGCGAAAGCCATTAATGCCACAGCAAATAGGAGTATTACTTTTTTCATATTCTGATAAGTTGATGTTAATGTTGTTACAAAGTTAATTGTTTTTCTTCATTTTTCACCATTTATGTTTTTCGGAATGATGTTTTTGGTGATGTGAATAAAATGTTTTATATTTGCAGAAGTGAAATTAACACCATTCCAAAACCAAATAACTAACAAATGAATAGGATGATAAGCAACGCATTAATTTTAGTTACGCTATTGGCATTGTCGGGCTGCAATCAGGGCAGTCAGAACACCGCCAGTCAAGAGGCAAGCACGATGCACGACTCTGCCTCAAACGAGAGAATTCAAGAAACTCCCACATCAGCAGTCGCACCTGTGGCGGTGAGAGGTCAACTCGTGGATGCGCACACCTATAGGCTGTGTGGCAAAACCTACACCACCAAGGGCAACTTTTCGGTTGACGCATACAACCGCAATGCCACCGGCGTGGTGACATTCACCGGTTTCCCTGCCTCGTATGAGGAATTTGCCGACCTTTACGAAAACTTCTTGGGCAAAACCCCGGAAGGCACCGCGGCAATGGCAACGATGGCAATGGAGCTCTTCTACCGCGACAAGGCTGTGGGAGAAAAATGTGTGACACTACTGTGCAGCCCAGGCAGCGCGGCAGGCATGAAGAGCATTGTGGGCGAGAAAGTGCGCTCGTGGAAGCGTGGCGACCCTTACGGACAGCGTTACCTGCCGGCTGCAGTGCTCAAAGGCGCAACGGCAGAGAATGGCTATCAGCCCACCTCTCCCTACACTATTGAGATGAAAGCGAGTGTGAACAAACACGAAAAGGTGCAAATCAGCGACAACGGCATCTGCATGTACATTTATGTGCTGGGCGACGGTTGGGATTCGCATCAGCGCAGCGTGCAGGTGTTCCTCCGCACAGGTGGCGACCACTACAAGATTTGGGCGGCATCGTCGCTCTATGTGCAGTGCAAAAACTCACTCAAAGACTTCAAGGATTTAAAATAATAAAATAATTAAAAAGAGAAAAAAGATGAAGAAAGTATTATTATTAATCGCTATTTTGACTATGTGTATGACATTTAGCGCTTGCAACAAGGGCGCAGGCAGTGGCGCAGCCGCAGCGAGCGAAGAACCAGTGGAAGCATTCGAAAATGCAGTGACTTACGAAAATGCGCAGTATGGCTTCAGTGTGCAACTCCCTTCCGACTTCGCACCTCAAAACAACGATGAGCAGTTGGAAAAGGACCGTGGCGGAAAACTCTATATCAGAAAAGGCTGTATGGTGGATATGCAATGCGCCGACAAGTCTGAGGCAGTACTTACCCCAGAGGAAATTGTGAGCAACGGCATCGGCTTCTGCGCCACTTCCGACGACTGCACCGTAATTGAGCGCAAGGTGGAAGGCACTGAAGGCATCGTGAAATACCAAGACAAATTTGGCTATCGCGCAGAGTATTACAAGTGTATGCCCGACAAGAAACTCTACACCATCTCCTTCACCTACGACTCCGACAAAAAGAAGGAGTATGACGACGAAGTGGATAAAATCATCAAATCCCTCAAGGTGAAAGAATAAATCAATCATCTGGAATAGAGCGACTTACGCCTTTGGCGGTCACGGTACAAGGAATTGTGGTAAATTATTCCGAAATTTGGGTAATCGGATAATGAAAATGTGTGATTAATTTTGCATCGTAAAAAATTAGTTAGGAATCACATTAAACCCAAATCGGTCATTAGGCCGTGTAGGATTTTTTAGGTTACTTCTTGTGGTCTTTCGGTTTTTATAAGATGCCTTTCGCTTGTTTTTAATTCGTAATAGCTCGCTATCACTCATTAAAAGACAAGCAAAATTCATTCTTCTAAAATTCCGAAATACCACAAGCCCTAATGACCGATTTGGGTAAAAATTATTACCGCAATGTATATCGAGAAAATTCAGTCGCCAGCCGACTTGAAAGGGCTGAGTTTAGCAGAATTGAAATCCGTGGCAGACGAAACCCGCGCCGCCGTGCTTAACCGTGTGAGTAAGCACGGCGGTCACGTGGGTCCCAACCTCGGATTCGTTGAGGCTACCGTGGCACTGCACTATGTGTTTGATGCGCCAAAGGATAAATTCGTGTTCGACGTGAGCCACCAGTGCTATCCCCACAAGGTGCTCACAGGCCGTGCATCGGGATTTCTTGGCGAAATGAGCGATATGAACGCCATATCAGGATACTCATCACCAGCCGAAAGTCCGGAATACGACAATTTTGAGGTGGGGCACACCTCCACTTCCATCAGCCTTGCCACCGGTTTGCAGAAAGCGCGCGACATCAAGGGCACTCACGAAAACATTATCGCCATTATCGGCGATGGTTCGCTCTCTGGCGGTGAGGCGTTTGAGGGACTTGACGAAGCTTCGGAACTGGGCACAGGCATTATCATCGTGGTGAACGACAACGAAATGTCGATTGCCGAAAACCATGGTGGCATCTACAAAAATCTGCGTGCCTTGCGTGAAAGCCGCGGCACATGCCAGCACAACTGGTTTAAGGCTTGGGGCTTTGAATACAAATATCTGGAGGAAGGCAACGATGTGGAAAAACTCATCGAGGTGTTCCGTAGCGTGAAGGACACCGACAAGCCCACCGTGGTGCATATTCACACCGAAAAGGGACACGGATTCGCACCAGCCGTAGCCAACAAAGAGGCTTGGCACTATGGCGCGCCCTTCAATCCAGCCGACGGCAGTCGCCCCGAAATGCCAGCCATCGAAACCTACGAACAACTTTACAGCGACTGGATGCTCCGTGAAATGAAGTTCGACCCCACGCTCATCGCCGTAACGGCTGGCACACCATCAGCTGGTGGCTTCACGCCAGACAAGCGAAAAGAGGCAGGCGCGCAACACATCGACATGGGCATTGCCGAAGAGCAGGCGGTGGCTATGATTTCGGGAATGGCGAAAGGCGAACTGCGCCCGGTGTGGACGGTGTATAGCACATTCATTCAGCGCACCTACGACCAGATAGCACAGGATTTGTGCATCAATTCCAACCCTGCCGTTATCAATGTGATGTGGGGCGGCACAGGCACAATGAACGACATTACCCACATCTGCATGTTCGACATTCCGATGCTGTGCAGTATTCCCAACCTCATATATATGGCACCTACCACGTGTGAGGAATATTTCGCGATGCTCCGTTGGGCAATCCGTCAGGAAGCAAAACCTATCGCCATTCGTGTGCCAAGCAATGGCGTGGTGCACAACACCGAGGATGTGGATGAGGAATACAGTTACACGCCAAAATATAAAGTGGCGCACGAAGGATCGCAAGTGGCAATCATAGCCGCAGGTTCATTCTATCAGAAAGGCGAGAATGTGGCTCACTTGCTTGCCGAAAAGGGTATTGATGCCACGCTCATCAATCCTCGCTACCTTCACGCAGTGGATGCCGAAGCACTCGAATCGCTCAAAGCACGCCATCAGTTGGTGGTGACGCTGGAAGACGGATGTAAAGATGGTGGATTCGGTGAGCGCATCGCCTCTTACTACGGCACATCGGATATGAAGGTGCTGGTGTGTGGCGTGAAAAAGGACCTTTACGACCGCTTCGACCATCAGCAACTACTTGCCGACAACCGATTGCTCGCTAACCAAATAGCCGACGATATTTTGAATATCATTAAAAAATGAAAGAAATATATTACAACACCGTACAGGAATTTAACGATTACAACGGATTCGACACACTGCACCCGTTGGTGAGCGTTGCGCGCTTCAACCAAGAGCGGACGCTGGAGGAATCGGTGTATCACTACGGACTGTATGCGCTGTTTTTGAAAGAGAACAAAGGGTGCAAACTGTCGTATGGGCGCACGGAATACGATTTCGATGAAATGACCGTCACCAGTTTTGCGCCAGGGCAGCAGATTCACGTGGAGCCGAATCCTGATGTGGTATATCCAAAATGGACGGCGCTGGTGTTCCACCCCGATTTGCTCAACCGCACCCAGTTGGGCATAAACATCGGCAGATACGAGTTTTTTGACTACACTTCCAATGAGGCACTTCACCTTTCGTGTGGCGAGATAGCGATATTCCGAGGCGTGCTCGACATGATTCAGCAAGAGCTGCACCGCAGCATTGATAAGCATTCGCGTGAACTGATAGTGAGCAATATAGAACTGCTTCTCAACTATTGCCTACGCTTCTACGACCGCCAGTTTGTGACGCGTGAGGAAATCAACCATTCGGTGGTGAAAAAGTTTACCTCGTTGCTTGACCAGTATTTGGAAGAAAAGGCGATGAATGAGGGTGTGCCCACAGTGGCGTATTTTGCCGACAAATGTTGCTATTCAGCCAAGTATTTCGGCGAGCTCGTCAAGACCGTGACTGGCAAAACAGCCAAAGACTATATCAACGATCGTATGCTCGTGGCAGCCAAGCGACTGCTTGCCGACGACAGTCTCAGCATCACCCAAGTGAGCCAGATGCTCGGATTTGAATATCCACAGCACTTCGTTCGCTTCTTCAAGGCGCGCACAGGCGTCACCCCATCAGAATATCGCAAAACAGCATAAACCCAAATCGGTCATTAGGTCGTGAAAGGTTTTTTATACTACTTCTTGCGGTCTTTCGGCTTTTATAAGACGCCTTTTGCTTGTTTTTAATTCGTAATAGCTCGCTATCACTCATTAAATGACAAGCAAAATCCATTCTTCTAAAACTCCGAAATACCACAAGCCTAATGACCGATTTGGGATAAAATCACAAAAAATGATGAAGCATATCAGTTTATTCATTGTATTGGCAGCAGTATCAATTCAGATTATGGCACAAAAGAAAATAACACAAACAGCTGGTCGCACCCAGCTTGGGGAGTTTGCCCCCGAATTTGCTCATCTCAACGACGACATACTTTTCGGCGAGGTGTGGAGTCGCAACGATTTGCTTTCGTTGCGCGATCGCAGCCTTGTCACCATCACTTCGCTCATTAGTCAGGGCATCACCGACAGCTCGCTAAAATATCATTTACAGTCGGCAAAAACCAACGGTATCACTCGCACCGAAGTAGCGGAAATCATCACTCATGTAGCCTTTTATGCCGGTTGGCCAAAGGCATGGGCGGCGTTTAACCTTGCCAAAGAGGTGTGGACTGACGATGTGAAGGGCGAAGATGCCAAAGCTGCATTTCAGCGTGAGATGATTTTCCCAATCGGCGAGCCAAACACCGCCTACGCCAAGTATTTCAAGGGGAATAGTTATTTGGCAATGGTGTCGAAAGAGCAGATTCCGTTTGCCAACGTCACATTTGAGCCAGCCTGTCGCAACAACTGGCACATTCACCATGCCACAAAAGGCGGCGGACAGATGCTTGTGGGCGTGGCAGGCCGCGGCTGGTATCAGGAAGAGGGAAAACCAGCGCAGGAAATCTTGCCAGGCACTGTGATTCATATTCCTGCCAATGTGAAGCACTGGCATGGAGCCGCAAAAGATAGTTGGTTCGCTCACCTTGCATTTGAGGTTCCGGGCGACAATGCCTCCAACGAATGGCTCGAACCAGTAAGCGACGAGGCATACAACAGTTTGAAATAAGGAAAAATAATATACGCGATGAAAAAAGTAATTGTAATATCTACCAGCCTCCGTGTGGGTTCAAACAGCGACATGCTTGCCGATAAATTTATTGAGGGTGCTCAAGCGGCTGGCAATGAAGTGGAAAAAATCACGCTAAGTGGCAAGAGCATCGGTTTTTGCAAAGGTTGTCTTGCTTGCCAGAAATTGGGCAAGTGTGTAATCGACGACGATGCCAACGCCATCATGCAGAAGGTGCTCGAAGCCGATGTGGTGTGCTGGGCAACGCCCATCTACTATTATGAGATGAGCGGACAGATGAAGGTGCTTATCGACCGCATGAATGCGATGTATTCGCTCGATTATAAGTTCCGTGATGTGTATATGCTCACCACTGCAGCAGAAGATGAGCCTGAAGTTCCCAAGCGAGCTGAAGCAGGTTTGACTGGTTGGATTGACTGCTACCCTAAGAGCCGCCTTGCCGGCACGCTGTTTTGCGGCGGAGTAGATGCACCACGCACTATCAGGGTCAGCGTCAAGTTGCAAGAGGCTTACCAGTTGGGGAAGAATATTAGTTAAACCCAAATCGGTCATTAGGACGTGTTAGGATTTTTTGGATTACTTCCACAAGCCCTAATGACCGATTTGAGTTAAAGTAAGTTAAATCGTGTGGCGTAAACGCTTGAAATCGGCATTGCTAACCTTTTGGTAACCAAAGCACAAAAATGTGCCTACTTGTCGGATAATGAGATTGATAGTAATTTTGCATCAAGTAAAAAAACAATATGTAAAATTTTAAATTATTGACGATTATGGCTAATTTTGCAATCAAAAATCTGAATGGTTGGAACAATGTGGAAGGTAAGATTTTTTTAGGTGAAGAACTTGGCTTGACTGGTGCCGAGGCTTCGGTACAGCGTTTGGCTGCTGGCGAAAATCCTGCATTCCTTCATTCACACAAAACTCACGAAGAACTCTACATCATCATTTCGGGCAAAGGCGAATATGAGGTTGACGGAGTGAAAAATGAGGTTGGCGAAGGCAGTATCATTCGTGTTTCGCCAGCAGGTGTGCGAGCATTGCGCAACACAGGTGATGACGACATGGTGATGATGTGCATTCAATATGAGGCAAAGCCTATTAGCAGTTTCATGGACGATGCCAACATCATTCCGATTGAAAAATAAAATTTAATGACAAATCAAAAAGAGAACAATAAACAAGCAAAAGACGCATTGTTCCCTAATTGCCCGATACGCAATATATTGGCGCGTGTTGGCGACAAATGGTCACTCCTTGTGCTGTACACCCTGCAGCATAAGGAGCCTTTGCGTTTTAAACAACTGCAACGCGAACTGCCCGACATCTCGCAAAAGTCGCTCACCCAGACGCTTCGCATCTTGGAAGAAGACGGCTTTGTGCATCGTGAAGTGTTTGCCGAAGTGCCGCCCAGAGTGGAATACAGGCTCACCGAGCGAGGGCTGTCGTTTTTGCCTGTGATAGACAACCTAATCGGCTGGGCTGCGGCGAATATGGAGCAAATAATCAGCGACAGGGAAGCCCGAATGGCAGGAGAGAAAACGCCCATTTAGAGTTATGATTGTTTAAATATATGATATGAATGGTATGAAAAGGATTGTATTGATTTTGGTGATGGCTGTGGCGGGGCTGTGCGGCACTGTGGAGGCGCAGACCTTTCGCGACCGCAGCGGCTCATATACTGGCAGAATTGAGGCAAGTGGCACGGTGCGCGACCGTTCGGGAACGTATGTGGGCAGAATTGAAGCCAGCGGCACGGTGCGCGACCGCTCCGGCTCGTATGTGGGAAAAGTGAGCGTGAACGGCACAGTGCGCGACCGCAGCGGCTCGTATATAGGCAAAATCCAAACCGACGGCACCATGCGCGACCGTTCTGGTTCCTACATGGGCAGGGTGGAGGCCGATGGCACAGTGCGCGACCGTAGTGGCTCGTATATGGGAAAATTTGAAGGCGGCGTGAACCTGAGGCGCGCAGCAGCCATACTGTTCTTCAAATTATTCTGGTAGGCACCCCTTATGTAGTTCTTGCAAAGAAAAAACTCAAAGATTAAGCCAGTCTTTGAGTTTTTTCTTAACCATCATTGATAATGGATCTTGTTGTCGTTCGTGATTTCTGTTATGGGACTTGCTATTTAACCCAAATCGGTCATTAGGTCGTGAAAGGTTTTTTATATTACTTCTTGCGGTCTTTCGGTTTTTATAAGACGCCTTTTGCTTGTTTTTAATTCGTAATAGCTCGCTATCACTCATTAAAAGACAAGCAAAATTCATTCTTCTAAAATTCCGAAATACCACAAGTCCTAATGACCGATTTGGGTTTAACAATCTCCCAATGTCCTGTCTTGTCACTTCCTACATAATGGATGAGATTCATGTCACGCAGAACATAGAGGTCGCGCTTTGCGGTTCTAAGACTAATGTCTAAAGCAGCGGATAAGTTTTGTGCATTTACCGTGCCATTTACCGTGCCATTTACCGTGCCATTTTTTATTATCTCGTAGATTTTTCGCTGTCTGTCAGTTAGATGGGATGTGTTTACATGCTCTGCTACTTTCACATTTATCGGCTCATTCTGAATATGCAGCGTTAATTTTACTTGCATCAACTCAGGTTGCTCTAATAGTTCAGGTCTTAGCCAATGTTTTTCGTTCCAAGCATTCAGAATGAGAGGGAAGCCAGAACCGAGGTTCTCGCCATAGCCAATCATGCGAAAAATATTCTGCATGCGTTGATTGCGAGCCTTTGATTCTCCACCTTTATAGATTTGCTCAAGAGGAAGTTTCAGAAGTCCTGGATTGGTGAGCACAAAACTATTGTCGTATTTTTCAACTTTCAATACACCATTGAGCATGAAGTCGGAGTGTATAATCATATTAGTGACAGCTTCGCGAATGGCTTTTGCTTGTAAGGTGTCGTCAGTACGGATTACCCCTTCCATATTAAAGGGGCGGGGTAAATTGCGAGTCAGTTTTGGAATGACGATACGAATAAAGTTGAACAGGTTATTTTCCCATGTGCCGTCGTATGTCAGTCGGTCGCTATAACGCTGGTCGCCGATAAGGTTCGACTTGTCGATATAGTCCATTCGTAGGTTGTCAAAACGTTCACGCACAGGAAGTCCTTTGCCGAACATTAGGAGTCCAGCCATAGTTAATTCCTCATGCCCTGTTCTTCTATCTTTTGTATAGCCGCCAAAGTTCATCAAGAAAGTCTTGTTGTCAGAAGAGTTCCACTGATGTTCGGGGTGAAGCGTCTGGAACATTCTACGATAGCGCTCCAATGTAGGGGTATCAATGTCGTCCATTGTGTAGTTTTCCAAAAGCAATCCGTCATTGCCTGCCTCATTGGCATCACGGAGCATCATTTTCAATTCCTGTTCCGTACAATGATAGTCGCCTTCATGGTTGCGCTTGAATGTGCCTTTTGTCAGATTGTTGTTGATGTAGATAGGGCGTTCTGTGTATGCCGCCTGCGGCACTTTTACGACAATTACCTTCTTGCCATCAACATCAATAGTTTGAATATCTTCATCACGCAGCAGATTTACATTCACCTTTTCTCTACTATTGATGGTATTCCACAAATCTTTGCGAATCTTGTCTGCATCTTCCACGCCTATGATTTCAAATCTTTTGGCAGGATTATTTTCGGTCATGTTCTCATACACACCAAGCAGAATAGTGCCACCATAGGTATTGGCAAAAGCTGAATAAGTGTCCCAAAGAGAATTTGGCACACTCCGTTGTGCTTTTTTGCATTCAAGCGTCACGCGTTCGCCTTCTGAAATGATTTCTTGTAATCTGTCCATGATGAATTTTGTTGCTTTGCTTGCAAATTTACTAAATTCACCCGAAAATCAGGTGTATTTACCCAAATAAGTGGGTGTTTTTATACGTTTTCCTTTGGTTGTTCGGGAATAAATCCATACTTTTGTGTTGACTTTGTAACATATTGTCTATCAGAGATTATTCGTGTTTTTTTTGCAACCAGAGCGCATTATTCAGTGCTAACACGTTGATGGTCAATAAAAGTCGTTGTTGGTGGAGAAAACTAATAATAATCAAAATAATAATGAAACGACTGTTTTTATCTATGCTTGTGGCGTTGATGGCGTTGGCTTCTTGGGCTGTCAACAACGACCAGTACACAATTATCGTGTCGCTCGACGGTTTCCGTTGGGATTATTGCGAGGCTTACAATACGCCATTCCTCAACTCTATGGCAGAAAAGGGCGTTAAGGCTGTAATGAGTCCATCTTTCCCTTCAAAAACCTTCCCCAACCACTATACGCTTGCCACGGGTTTGGTGCCTGACCACCACGGTATTATCGCCAACTCGTTCCGCATTCGTGCCACTGGCAAGAAATACTCGTTGGGCAACGCCGAAACGCGTTCCGACATACGAAACTATGGCGGCGACCCCATTTGGCTCACTGCCAAGCGTCAGGGTATGACCACAGCCACGGTGTATTGGGTGGGTAGCGATATTCCCATCAAGGGCGGCTATGCCAACTATTGGCAAGACTATCAGAAAAAGCCTCTGCTCACCGATGTGGAGCGCGCCGACGAGGTGTTGCGCTTGCTCCAACTTCCTGAAAGCGAACGCCCACACTTCATTATGTGCTATTTTGAGGAGCCCGACCACACAGGCCACGTGGCTGGACCCGTGACCAAGGAGTGCCGTAGCGAAATGGAACACCTCGATGAACTGCTCTCTTATATGTGGAAGCGCATCAGTCTGCTCCCAGAAGCAAGCAAGGTGAATTTGATTGTGACTGGCGACCATGGTATGGCGTGGACCGATGCCGACCGCACCGTGCCAGTGAAGAAATACATTAAAGATGAGTGGGTGGAAGCGATAGAAGGCGACCTCCCTGCCAACATCTATGTGAAGAAAGCCGAATATGTGGATTCAATATTGGTGGCACTGAAAAATGTGGACCACATTCGCACATGGCGAAAGGCAGAAATCCCTGAATATCTGCACTATGGCAGCAACATCAATGTGGGTGATGTGCTGGTGCTTCCCGATGTGGGTTGGCTTTTCACCGACCGCAAAGTGCGCCGTGGTGGCAGCCATGGTTTCGACAACACTTGTAGCGATATGCAAGTGGCATTCCGCGCCATGGGACCAGCGTTTAAGGTGGGCTATGTGAAACCCGACAAGTTCCGCAACGTGTGCGTCTATCCGCTGCTTTGCCACCTGCTCGACGTTAAGCCATCGCCTAACGACGGTTCTCTCGCCGAAGTGCAAGATATACTACGATAGAAATTAGAAATTAGAGGTTAGAAGTTAGATATTAGATTTTTAAGAGGAGCACTCGGAGTTATCGGAGCACTCGGATAATCAAATTTCTAATTTCTAACTTCTAATTTCTTTAAATGCTCCTTATTGCTGTTGACTGTGGGGGTGGTGATGGTGTAGTTTTACGGCTAAAAAACAGCAATGGATAAAATTGAAAAACACGATAATACCGAAATGCCAATCAATTATGTTATCGGTTTTCAAGTGTTTGTTGATTTTGCGGACAATAAAAAAAATGTTGCTAAATTTTGCTATTATGGGCATAAAAACGAAGTGAGCAAAGGGTTGTGTGGGTAGTGCTGTGGTAATGGCTTGATATTGAAAGGGTTTTGTGGGTTGGTGGGCTTCGGCGATTGGAAAACGAAACGTGCAAAAACTTGAATTTGCTTTAATTCCGGTTGAATTTTTGAACGCGACCATTTAATAACCGTTTAATCGGGGGTTCATTCCTGTTTAATCGGCTTTAATTTTGGCGGTGGCTATGGGCTTTTTTATGGCTCATAGCTGCCACTTGTCGTGTTATGCGTGCGCCAGTGCCAGACGGACGGAAAAGAGGCGTAAGACTGCTTAAATGGGCTTTTGCGGACGTTTGAGGCGCAGGCGGCTGCGGTAGGGTAGGGAAGTGGATGGAAGTTTTACCGCGCCAGGCTTGAGGATAATTTCAATGCTTTTAATCGGGTGTTAAATGGGTGCGAAAGAGTGGGGAGGTTTGGGGCAAAAATGGATAGGGTAGAGGTCGCGGAAATTTGCTCGTTTCGTTTGTAAAAACGTAGTTGGATATATAGTTGGACATACAGTTGGGTATCATCTGGGCAGTATGTTCAGCCCCCTTTAATGCCGAATTTAATGCGAAAAATGGCGTTTTTTAAGCGATAACACCCCCTTTAATACCAAAATAGAACCATTAAATACATAGTCTAAAATTTGTTTAAGTGCTTGAATTTCAGTGTTTAATGTATTTAGGGCCATAAAAAGCAGTGAAAAACAGCATAAAAACGCTATTTAGGGTGTTTATAGGGGGTGCAACGAGGTACAAAGGTGAACGCAGGTGCAACACCCATTATCCGACATTTGCAGTAGTTCCAATGCTGGCATCGTCGGCAGTTTTTCCCAATCTTTGTTTAAGTTGTTTTATCTGTTCTCGGAGTTCTCCTATTTCCTCCGCTTGGTCTTTTATAGTGGTTAAAAATTTGTCTAATATTGCTGGCGGCAATTCATAATCATTATTATTACTGTCATTTGAGGCTTGTGGTTTGTCATGTGTGGAAGTGTTTTTAATCATATTCCCTTCCCCTCTCAGTAGCCATTCCGCTGATAACTTGGGGTAAATGGTTAGTACTTTAACAAGCATATCCCCACCTGGTTGCGATGACATATTCTTGCCTTTGAAGTTGCTGGATTGTATGCCAGTTGCTTCAAAAAAATCCACTTTCTTGATTCCTTGGGATTCAAGAAAGGATAAAATTCTTTCTTTTATAGTCAAAATATTTTCCAAAATACTTTTATGGTTAAAATTTTATCCATATCTTTGCAGCGTGTTACTGCTATAACAACCCCCCAAAAGTACAAAAAAAATGGGAGGTGGGCAAGAAAACACAGAACGTAATAACTTAAAAAGTAAAAGGATATGGACACAACATCAAAGCGTTACATTGACGTAAGTAAAGAAGTTGAAACCAAGTTAGCAAAGCTATTCAAGTGCACACCCACGTTTGTGTATATGGCACTTACCTACCGACGGGACTCCCAACTGGCACGAAAAGTAAGATATGTAGCCGTGCGTGACTATCATGGGAAACCGATGCACCACTGCCCTGTATGCGAAACGCTGCATAATATCACAGAGGGTGGGCGTAAGCTCATGGTGCAGAACTTTGACAACGGTGTTAAGTTGGAGGTAGATAAAGGCACTGGAGATGTCGTTGCGTACAATCGCAAAGGTGACCACATAGGCAACTGGGAGAATGTAAGTGTAACTAAACTTTCAGAAATTCAACTAATGGCAGAAAGCCTTTGAGTATGGAAACAATAAACGGACAAATATGTATCAGCCACGCAGAGCTGACCGGGCGCATAATCACGACTGCGAACCTCAATGCGCTTGTGCGTAAGGGGCAGGTGCAGCAGGTGCGCAAAGGTGGCAATGGCCGTACAGCGCTGTTTGTTGTTGATAGTCTGCCGTTGAAGTGGCGCACGGAGGTTTACAGGCGTTACCCGGATTTGCAGGAGCAGGCGGACAGCAAAGAATTTATGGACACAATAGAGCCGGACGGCGCAGCCCTGCTGTTCTATCAAGACTACAAGCTTCCTGACGGCAGAAACCTGCCTGAATTAAAGCAGGTGGAACTTTCCAACAACTGCGCCATCATGAACGCTTTCCGTCGCTGCATCGAGGACTGCCAAAGCAAGCGCAGCCGGAGCGGCAACAAGCGCGTGCCACTTGGTGAGTTTTGGCGCAAGGCAGCCAATTCTCTTGAATATCTTGCAGACCGCTTTCCTCACTCACTACCACGCAGCGCAAGGCGGTTGCAAATGAAGTTTGCCGAATATGTGGAGCAGGGGTATGTGTGCTTCATCAGCGGCAAGTATCAGAACTCCAATGCCGGCAAGGTTGTGACTGAGGACCAAGAAAGCCTGCTTGCAACCATATTGGGACACCACAACAACCTTTCTGATGTGCGCGTGGCAGAATATTACAACCATGCAGCGCGTGAAATAGGCTGGAAAGAGATAACCTCGGCAGCCGTGAGAGTGTGGCGCGAAAAAATGGATGTTGTGGTGAGTGCAGGGCGTTTGGGCGTGTCAAACTTCCGCAACAACAAGGAAATGCAGGTGAAACGTAGCCGCCCGACAGCCCCGTTCCTGATGTGGACACTTGACGGCTGGACCGTGGAGCTGCTCTATCAGGACACGAAGCAGACCAAGCGCGGAAATGTAACGACTTATACCAACCGCCTTACTATGGTGGTAGTGCTTGACCCTTGCAATGATTACCCGATAGGCTACGCCGTAGGCACACACGAATGCCCGGAACTGATAAAAGAGGCTTTGCGCAATGCTGCGATCCACAGCCGGGAACTGTTCGGGGAGATGCTACGAGCCAACCAGATACAGTGCGACCATTACGCATTCAAAGCAATGTCGCCACTATATGCGGTAATGGGCGAAAAACTTACCCCGGCAAGGGTCAAGAACGCCAAAGCTAAGCGTGTGGAGTCATATTTCAACTACATAAACACCACTTTCTGCAACAGGTTCAACAACTGGAGCGGTTACGGAGTAACAACAGACCCGAAGAAGCAACCGAACAGCGAGGCGCTGAACCAACTGCGCCACCGCTTCCCTGATGAACAGGGAGTGCGGAAGCAGATAGATGAAATCATGTATCTGGAGCGCATGAGCAAAGTGGATAAATTCCGTGAACTCATGCAGAACTTGGCACCGGAACGCCGCCTGCCATTGAGCCGCGAACAGTACCTCTTGAATTTCGGGGCAGAAACAGGCTTCAAAAACGCATTGGAGGGGTGCGGCTTGCGCCCGACCATATTAGGCGTGAAGCGCGATTATGACTGCTTCGACCTGACATTTCGCGAACACGCGGCAGAACGCTGGACTGTGAAGTATGACCCCGACGACCTTAGCGAAGTCCTTGCCGTGAATGACGACGGCACACGCCGCTATATGCTCACAGAAAAGTATGTGCAGCCAATGGCACTTGCCGACCGCAAGCCGGGCGATTATGAGCAGCTGGAGCGCGTGAACAACTTCAACAAGGAACTGGAGAAGCAGACAGCAGAGCGGATAGCCGCACATTATCAGCGCACCGAGCAGTTGATCGCTTCAACCCCGGCACTGCGCGGCAGCATCGAAGACCGACTGCTGCTGACAGACAGCAGAGGGCAGCACAAAGACCAGCGCAGCCGCAAACGCCTTGCAGTGGAAGAAGTGGAAGCACTGGAGATAAAGACCGTGGAAGTGCCGTTAATACCGCAAGGGGCGGCAGCGACCGACACAAGCGACTACCGCACCGATGATTATTCAATTTTCTAAAACACTGATTTAACAACAACTTAAATACGATTTAACGATGCAAAAGGAACAGAAACAACAGATTTGCGAGCGGCTGCGCGCATACTGCGACCAAAAAGGGAGCCAGAACAAAGCAGCCAACAGCCTTAACGGCGTGAGCAGTGCCACAATCAGCAAAGCGCTGACAGGACAGTGGGACACGATAGCCGATGAGATGTGGCGCACGATAGCAGCCCAGATAGGAGGCAAAGCCGAGGGCTGGCAGGTGGTGAATACCAAAGCCTACGAGTGCATGACATTCACGCTGACAAACGCCCAGACCGACTCGCTGGTGCTTGCAGTGACAGGGGACGCGGGCAGCGGCAAGACCGAGGCAGTGAAGAACTATGCAGCCGGGCACACCAACGCCTACCACCTGACCTGTTCGGAATACTGGAACCGCCGCACATTCATGGGCAAGCTCTTGAAGTGTATGGGCGTGAGCGTAAGCGGTACGACTGTGGGCGAGATGATGGACGATATAGTAGATACGTTGAAGCGCAAGGACACGCCCCTTATCGTGCTTGACGAAGCAGACAAGCTTACTGACCAGGTGCTTTACTTTTTCATAAGTCTATATAACCAACTTGAGGGACATTGCGGCATAATACTGACCGCCACCAGTTTCCTGCAAAAGCGCATAGAACGAGGTGTGCGCCTGAACCGCAAAGGCTATGCGGAGATTTACAGCCGCATAGGGCGTAAGTTTGTGAAACTCCCGATGCTGAACAGCGAGGACATAGCAGCCGTGTGCGTAGCCAACGGGCTGAACGACAACAAAGGTATCAACAGGATTATAAACGAAAGCGAGGGCGACCTTCGCCGCGTGAAACGCAGCGTATGGGCGACATTGAAAGGAGGTGCATTATGAAAAGCAAAGCATTGAGGACTGCGCTTGTGTCATTGCAGTTTGCCATTGCAGGCGGCTGTGTATGCGTGCTGTATGTGGTTTATGTGCCGTTAGCACTGATACGGGTGCTTGTGGATAAAGACGGCTTCTGCGGCTTTCTGGACTGCGTGGGGAAATGTGTGAGAACAGTAACAGGTTGGTTCAGAAAAAACGGAAGTAATGTATAAATACAGCATAGGACTGGAGGCGGAAGCGGTGCCGGCTTTACTATGGCAATGGCTTGAAAATGGCATGCCAGTGGATTACACAGCGAAGCCGCGCACTCGCTTCCATATCCGGCTAATAGAAGTGACGATAACAGGCACCACCCCGGCAGAGATACAGCACAAGCAAATGGCACTAATCAAGACAGTGCGCTGTGGCGGTTTCAGTGGTGCCATGATGAAAGACAGGAAAATAACAAAGATTTGATGCGGTATGGGCAGAGCAATAAGCAATAAAAACGTGTTGGCGGCACAATTTGAGACAGCCGATTTTGACGGGCCATTTTTGGAGAGTTTCGGCCGTCCTGAATTGCGCGGGGCTTGGCTGATATGGGGCGGCAGCGGCAGTGGTAAAACGACCTTTACGCTGATGCTCTGCAAGTATCTATCAGGATTCAAGCGTGTGGCCTACGATTCACTCGAGCAAGGGCTAAGCCTGTCACTGCAAAAGGCATGGGAGCGCGTAAATATGGCAGAAGCCGGCAGTAATATCATACTGCTTGACAAAGAGGATTTACAGGAACTGCGTACACGCTTGATGAAGCGGAAAAGCCCTGACATAATTGTAATTGACAGTGTGCAGTACCTGACAAAATTCTATATGCAGCAGTTCAAGGACTTAAAAGCAGACTTCCCCAACAAACTTTTTATTTTCATAAGTCAGGCAGACAAAGCAGGCAATGATCCTGATGGAGGTGTAGCAAAAAAAATCCGTTATGACGCTGATATAAAAATCAGAGTGGAGGGCTACAAGGCATTTGTGACCACACGTTATGAGGATTCCGACAAAGGCGAGGGCGGGCAAGATTTCATAATATGGAAAGAGGGCGCCGACGCATATTGGTTAAACCAAATAAAATAAAGACAATGGCAACAGAAAATAGAACAATGGACCAGATCCACCGTGGGCTGCTTAAAAAGTTCCACACCTTGTGTAGTGTGCTTGGCATGACTGACGACCAGAAAAAGGACGTTTTGGCAAGCTGGGGCGTTGAGAGCAGCAGAGACCTTACCCAACACCAGCTGATTGACATCTGCGCTAAGTTGAGTGAGCAGGTGAACCATAAGGACGGCACTGCATCGCTTGACAAGTTGCGCAAGCAGGTGATTGCCGCAATAGGCGGCTGGTTGCGTGAAACAGGGCAGAAACAGGGCATATCGCTCATCAAAGGCATAGCCATGCGCGCAAGCGGGTACAGTGATTTCAACAAGATACCGCGTGAACGTCTGCGCAACCTCATAGCTGCGTTCAACAACAAGACAAAAGACAAAAAGAGCGTTGATGCGCTTGCCGGGGCTATGCTTGTGCAGGCACTGACGACCAGCAAAGGCATTGACCCGACATATAATTAAGCGATATGGAAACAAAAAAGAAAAAGAAAGTGTGCTGCATCTGTGGCAAAGAGTTTAACGGTTGGGGAAACAACCCTTACCCAGTAAAAGAGGACGGCGAGTGTTGCCGAGTTTGTAACATTTCTGTGGTATTGCCACGGCGCATAAAGCTGATGAATGAACGGTTAAATAAATAATTATAGAAATGGCATGAAAGAGCTTGAATGGTTGAAAAAGACCATTAAGACAGAAACAGCCCATTTGGAGCAGGACGCATATATTGAACTGTTGCGGGAACTTGCGGCATGGGCAGAGAGCGAAGCGGGATTATTGGAATTTTCAATGCCCGATTCAGACGACTACGACGAATGACACTGCGCCGGTGTAAAGGGATAAAAGGCGAATTAAACAGTATTTAATAACTAATTAAAAGTCATTAAAAAATGAGCGAACAAGTAACAATGACCGCCCAAGAGCGGGAAGAATGGGAAGCCTTCAAGGCGGACAAAAAGAAAAAAGAGGAGGAAGAACGCCGCAAGGCAGCGCGCGTGACTTATCAGCAAGTGATTGATGAGGAACTGGCACAAGCCGTTCCGGAGCTTCGCAGGCTCAGTCAGGACATTCGGACGGTAAAGGACACGGTGTTCAGCAATTTCCAAACAGTCCTTGAAATGAAAGCGGAAGTCGTGGGCTTTAAGGAAGATGGACAATTCAGTCACACTTTCACAAATTCATAAAGCAACCTGCGCCTGACACTTGGTGTAAACACTGTTGACGGCTGGGGCGATATGGCGGAAACAGGTATCGCAATGGTGCGCAAGTACATTGAGAGCCTTGCCACAGATGAAAAGACAAAAGCACTTGTCAATACAGTGCTTAGGTTGTTGAGCAAGGACAAGCAGGGCAACCTCAACGCAAGCCGCGTGCTCCAACTGGAGAGAATGGCAGATGAGAGCGACAACGACCAGTTCAAAGAGGGCGTGAAAATCATAAAAGAAAGCTATATGCCTACTGAAACACGCCGATATATCCGAGCGCAGTACCGCGATGAGACAACGAGCAACGGCTGGCGCAACATTCCGCTGAGCATAACAGATGTAGATGTGGTAGAAACAGGGAAAACAGACGCTGAAAAAGGCGCATAAAAAAAGCAGCGCAGCCCATTCGCCAGAAGCCAATAAACAAACGCCGCCCGATGTAAAAGGATTGCGCAAAAATACTAAAAATCGGGCAAATGGCAATGAGCAGACGGCATAAAAGTACGATAGCGAGAGCAAAAAAAATCAAAGCGCTCACCGCACTACATTACGAAGCCGGGAACCAGGCAAAATGTTACAGAGCCGTGTGGCGGCACTGGATTGAGCCCGAGTTTGGCATTTGTTACCGCACTTACCTAAGCTACTTGGGTATAGACCCGGACAGTGAACAGCATTCCCGGCAGGACAACTCCCCCACACTTTTTGATTTGGGCATTTAATGACACCCCCGACGGTCACAGAACCGCCGGGGGTGTGTTGTTTGTTATCTGTGGTCTGCAATGGCGGCAGAAAGGCCGACAATGCGTGAGGTGTGGCGCATTGCGGAGCAGTCCTGCACAGAAGTGACCAAGCGCTCCACGTTTTCCACAAGTTCGGCGTGGTTGTGGTTTGTAGCCGAAGTCGTGAGCTGGAATCCTGCAAACCCTTCGCCACGCAGCGCCTGCATGGCAGCGTTAATGTCGTTGATAAGGTCGAAGACCGCAAGGACTTCAGCCATTCGCTGGTCGTGGTGTCCATGGGCAGACACGGCACGGGTGACGATGTGGAGGCGGACAGCAATGTCGCCGCGGCGTGCGCCGGCATTCTGCTGATGCCAGTTTATTTCCTCAAACTCCACAAAAACGGCAGGCGTTTCAAAGGCTGAGCCCCCACCAAGAAAGTTTACCTGGTCATTCCACAAGTCTACATAAGGGACAATATTCTTTGATGTGTCGGCTTTTGGGTCAGCCGGATTAGCCGGGCACAGGGCATCGGCAATGGCTAAAAAAATCGCTTTTCTCATTTCTTTATGAAACTGGTTAATGATATATTGAACTTCTGCAAGTTGTCGTCGATTACGCCCTTAATAAGACGCTGTGTATCGGGCCCGTCGCCTATAAATTGCCGCTTTGGCATGTTGAATTTTCGGGAATGGGCGCGAACCGTGTAGATTTTGCCTTTCCTTGACTTGCGCTGGTGCGATTTTACAGGCTTAAAGCCAGTGCCGCCCTCATTATGTATGGAAGCGTATGCAAGGGAGGAAGAGAACCGCACTCCGTTGCCCTCAACCTTTCCCTGCGTGGAGCGGCGCATAGCACCGGTTACAATGAGCAAAGAGCCGCGCGGGTAGTCGTGTGCGCGCGGCTTCCACTTGTCGGAGAAAAAAGCTTTACGCTCAAAGTTTCGGTCAAACTCTTCCGACAGTTCGACACGCACATCATTCAGTATGTCGGCTTTTAATTCGTTGGCGTTGAGCATTTATTCGGTGTTTAATTGTTATTTAATCAAATAAAAATTGTAATTTTGCGGTATGGCAGAAATTACGGACAAAATAGAGGATTGCCCTTATATGTGTGAGCACTGCAAGCACTTTATAAAAGGCTTAACCTGTGCGGCGTTTGATATTATCCCGATTGAGATAGTGGAAGACGGCGCAGAGAGCCACGACCATATATTTGAGGGGCAAAAAGGCGATTATGTATTCACCCCAGCAAGACCTCGCGACACAATGCGCGTTTATGTCGATTCTGACGTAGAACCTGAAGTATGATATTTTTCTGCATATAATTTTTTAATTATAGTTCCAACCGCAACCGCAATAGGTCGCGGTTTTTCGTTATTAAGATATTCCGACCATGCTTCGGCAATAAATTCAGCTGAATTTTTATAGCCGTATGAGGAAAGATTATCTACAATATGTTCCTTGCCTTTTGCCCTTTCCTCATTGTACAATTTCAAAAAGTCAGAATTGGTACGTAATCCAATGAGTCGGTCGATTTCGTGCCCGAGTTCATGGTCAAAAACAGCCTTTAACGTACCTGTGCCGACTGGGTGCCATTTGCTTTTTACATCGCTTGCGAGTGATGTGTCTATTTTATCGCCTTTCCACATAGTATTAAAAGCAATGCCAGCGAGTCCCCAATCGCTGAAAGCCCCATGTGAATAGGCATACACATTTTTGGAGGGTCCGACTTTATAGCCTTTAACCCATTTTTTTGCGTAATCCATAAGATAAGTATCCCCAAGGCTTGCATAGCTGGGGTTATCTTTTAACTCTTTGAACTTCTTTTGTACAAGCAGTTCAACGCGTCCTTGAATTGTGCCGACATACTGTGTTGCCTTTTTTAGTTCGGGGTAACATGCCAAATGCCTTTCAGCACTTCGGTATATAGCCTGTATTTGTTCCATTTGTTTTGCTGTAAAGCCTTTTAGTGAGCAGTTGACCCCTAATTTGTCACGAAAAAATTGCTCCGCTTCTGCCACAGTTTTAGGTGTCCATTCCGCAGGTGTATAACCGTCGATGGCTTGTTTCAGAGGCTCCGCTTTTGGCCCTTTGAAATACGGGTGTTTAGGCGGGAACAGTTGCAGCTCCTTGCCGGGGTTGAAACGGAATATCTGCTGTTTTGCCGCATCGGTGCAGTTGTCGCCCTTCTGCATAGACAGCGCAGGGTCTGAAAGCGGATATTTCCCCTTTCTGACCTGTACGGCAGTACACCGGCAGTTCCAGCCATTCGGCGGCATATACTTGCCCCAGAAAGGGTCGGACGGCGGCAGCGTAGTGCCGTGCAGAATGGCGTGATCCTCACGCACGCGGTCGTCCTGAGCCGTGCGGTATTGCAGGTCGTAACGGTCGCCGTCGGCTTCAATCTGATGCCAGCGCGCAGCCATGAGCGAGGACCCTACGGCGTGGTTATATTCCGCATAGAGGTAGTTGTGGTTATAACGCTTGTTTACCGTCTCCACATCGTGGCGGAACGTCTCAAACGGCTTTATTTCGCCCTTGTCGGTGAGCAGAGACAGCCCTACCTCACGCAGAGTGTGGAAAGCCTTGAAGCCGGAGAAAATGAAAGCATTATTTTCAAGGGCATAGCGCAGGACTTCCGGCACATCGACGGGCAGCCCAGAATCAATGCCGGTTTTAAGTATGCGGAGCGTTTCATCAATCATCTTGCGAGCTTCGGGCGTGCTTAGCATAGACGCATCGAACCCGCCGGCATTATAGACCATGCCGGCAGCGTCAAAGAATGCCGTGTCGTCAAAATCGGGGCGTGAGTCGCCCTCTGCAAGCCGCAGCAAGTCTTCGCTATACAAATCCCCCAAAGCGCGGTTAAACGCAAGATAAGAGCCCCGCAGCCCGGCATCAGGAGCGGGGCTTAGTCGAAAAAACGGTCGGGCTGTGTCTTGGCTTCACGAGCGCCCGAAATCTGCACGCCGTATTTGTCGGTGAAGTATTCAGGCGGGATTTCGTAATACTCCAACAGCAGGCGCTCAATTTCGCGCTGTTCCGCAGGAGTGTATGAAGCCGCATTATTCCACTGGAAGCGCAGACCCTGCACAGGGAAGCCGTGGCGCACCATAAGCGGCAGCAACCTTCCATTTACAACATTTGCCACCATTGCGGCATCGCTTTCCGTGACACGCTCAAAAATTTCAAGGTGGACCTCCGACTGTGACAGAGAGGACCCCGAATCAATGGTCATGGTCTGCATCAGCACCGCTTTTGACAGCTCAGAGTTACAACGATCCACACGCTTGTCATAAACATTGTAAGCATCGCCGCGGCTGCTTTCCTTGATTTCAATGTCGGTGCCTTCCGGAAACAGTGACCAGAACGCCGCACCCATATTCTGGAGCGACTCCTCAATGCGCCGGCGCTCGTTTTCGTCGGGGCTTGAAGTGTGTGCAATACGCATCGGCTGACCGAAGATTTCACCGAACATGTCCCAGAATGCCAGCATATTCTTTTTTGATATGCAGGAGGGGCAGCATTTCAGCAACAACCCAAGGTCACGACCTTTACCGACAGGCACAACCCAGTTGGCGAAGTCCCCGTCAGTGTAAGAAATGCCGCTGTGCCAATCGTCGCCCGGAGAACGTACAACGACCCCGTATTCAGGCACTACGTGTTTGCGCGGGACAAGCTCCACACCGTCAAAACGCATACCGTTGTCATCGTGTATAATGTCGCCAATCTGTATGAGAGTTGGCCCCCAGAACCTGGAATCGAGACAAAGGTCCATGAAGTCCGTGAACCATTCCTGCTGCAACAGTTCGGTGGCTTCCGTGTTCTCTTTGCCGTCAGCCCCTACAAGACGGAAGTCCTTTTGCAATGTCTTGCCTTTGCGCTGCCCGATACAGCCGGAAAGGTGTGCATCAAGGACGGCATCAGCGTAAATGTCATAAAGCCGGCAGCGGTTCGGGTTCTCGTAGTCAATAGCCATTTGTTGGGCACTGCGCCAGTCGGCAATGTCCTTTTTGGTCAAGGTGTCTGTCTGCTGGAGCAGTTGAGCCGTGAGCTTGAGCCCCTGTTTGCTTGACGCTTTGCGTGCAAGTGTCATTATTTCCGACCGTGTGGGACGGTCGAACCAGTCACGTATGTTTGTAATGAAATTTGCCATTATATTGAAGTTAAGTTAAACGAATGTTGCCCGAACCGTCAAGCCGCAGCGAGCCGGCAGAGGATAATCTCAGCACCGGGGCAATTACTGTAATGGTTACGGTCTTGTAAAACATGGTGCCGCCGGTAGGAATGACATGCACACGCTCAGTGCCCGGCTCACGGGGGACAATACGTCCGTCAGGCTCAATGTCAGCCGCCTTTCCGTTAGTCTGGTAAATGATGTTCTGCAAGGCTGACAGCGGCAATACTTCTGCCGCAACGTATCGCGGCACAGAGTTGCCGATTGTTATATATGCAGGAACATTCACACGCAGCCCCGTTGCTATTGGCTGTGCGGCCATTTCCGCCCGAGCAGCCACACTTTCAAGCCGCTGCCGCGATTGTTCGGTCAGCACCCTTTCCGTCTGTGTCGCCACTGCAGCATCCTGTGCGCTTTTAGCAGCAGTTTCAGCCTTAGCGGTGGCTGTTTTAGCCTTCTGCGTTTCAGCGGTGCAATCCGTCACCGCCTTTTCTGAAATGGCGGCAAGTTCTTGCCCCTGCTTCAATACGTTGGCGGTCGCATCGTTGGCGTTAGTGGCAGCCTTATTGGCATAGGCTGCCGCATCAGTCGCAGGCTTTTGGAGCAGTTCAATTTGTGCCGCCGTGAAATCCTCAAATGTGAACGGATCGCCTTTTTCCCCTTTGAGCTTTGCCAACTGTTCAGCGGTGAAGTCCTCATAAGTGAACGGCAGCCCACGGGTGTAGGCAGCCAAGGCGTCGCATTCAATAACCTTCTCTGTGTCGGTGGCAAGGTGCCACAGTTGCACGTTGATTTTTTCGGGGTAATATATGTTCTGCAATCCGTCTGGCATAAGGTCGTTAATCAGGCAGAGGTGCAGTTCCCTGGTCAAATCACCTTCACAAAGACCGTGATCCTTGAAAATGACCAGCAGCGCATCCCCGTCGGGGGTGCAATTCTCATACTTGCCGCCTGTGTGTGAAGCAATGAACCTGCGCCCGTGCGTGGTTCTGTATTCCAATGTGAAATCCACATCGGGCAAAGCCACGATATTCCCCGAACCGTCGCGGAAACGTTCACGGAGGACAAAGTCGCTTTTGTAGTTGATGTGTCTTACCTGTTCCATTACGTAAATCTTAAATTTCCTTTTGCGTCGAGGCGTAGCGTGTCGCCGTCAGCCATGCGCAGGCGTGGCGGTATAACCTCAATGGTCAAAGCCTGATAAATGGACGTGTCGCCAGTAGCCACTGCATAAATCCGGGCAGTGCCAGGCTCCACAGGAATAATTTCACCGGCGGGCGTAATCCTTGCCGCGGAGTTTTCGGCGTAAAAGAAAATAGAGCCAAGCCCGAAGCGCGGGAATAAGGCTGCATCTATGCGCGGGCGCATAGCGTTGGTAAGCGTCACGGAACCCGGGCAGCGGCGAATGTCGATGCGGAGAGGTGCGGCAAGGTTCTGAGATGACAGCGAAGCCACCAAGGATTCCACCAACGCACGTGCTGCTTCTGACTTCTGCAATTCTGCGGCTGCTTTTTCAACGGCAGAATCAACCCCGGCGAGCCGTCGGTCAATGTCCTGCTGAATTTCAGGCAGGTTTGAGTTGATGAACAGGGAAAGAGCGTCACGGACATTGCCGCAGCACTCCACCAAGTCGTAAAACAATGCGCCTACCTGTTGCGCTGACACGCTCTTGGCATTTATGGCATCGCGTATGGTGGCGGCGCGTTCCGCCAGTGCTTCAACGTCAAGCTGCGGTAGCGTTATGGGTGTAAGATTTTCCATTATTGTTAATATTAAAATTATGCGAATGTGTCATCAAACGGATTTTGAAAAATACGCGTAAGGTGAATTTCCGTGTTCTCTTTTGGTGGGCGTCCTGCAACAACATCAGAAAGAGCCTCCTCCAACGGGTCAATTTCAAACGTGCTGGCAGGTAAATCGACAGGGATGCCGGCATTGATGCCGTCAATCGATTTGAAAGGCGACCCGGTGGCAGCCAATAGCCGCAGATAGCTTGTGCGGTCAATGTCGGTGGCAGGTGATATTCCGCCCACTTCGTATGCGTCGCGTATAGCCGGTGCAATAATGTCGGCAGCTTCGTATGTGAGAGCTTGCCCGTCCTTCAGTGCGGAGGTCAGGGATATGCCGTTTCGCCTTACGAAAGCGAAAACCCCGGCTGCCGAGCCAAAGGTGGCAATGGCAATGTCAAGCAGCGTTTGACGGTCTTTTACTATTATTTCCATAGCTTATGAAATTGTGATTACGCCGGTGTCGGCAACGTTTATTGCGGCTACATCGACCCCGACAGCACGCAGCATTTTTTTTGTGTTGCCCGGCCAGAAAGGGTCGCGGTTGGCCGCAAGCATGGACCGCGCATCCGCACCGAGTAGGGGAACTTCCTTGAAGTCGCCCGGAGCGGCAAGGAGGATAGTTTCGGCAATGAAGCTGGAAGCCTCAGCGACGACGGCAGCGCGCTGATGAACGAGCAAGTCCGCCGTTTCCGTATCAGTTTGGAGTCCTAAAATTTTCATTGCTTTATCTTGGTGTTTTCGTAATCAGTCTTTTTGAATGAGGCGGCAGCCCCACCAGGCACCATTGTCGTGAACGTTCCGCCCGGGTGGCTTACAATGACATTGTGGGTGTGCTTGTTGAATGTGTTCACAAGCTCATTGAGTTTGTCGGTGAGCTTCTGGATTATGACCAGTCCGTCCAGTTTGCCCTCATTGAAAACAATGTCCTCCCCATTGATATGTGCAGACATTTTGGAAGTGTCCACGCGCAAACCGTCTGCGTCAATCACTGCGGAGGTTTCACCGATCACGATTTCTGCGGACTCTATCTTGTCTGTGGCAAGCACCACCCCTGCAGCGCCGTCAGCCACAAAGCCGACAACAACAAAAGCCCCTTTTTCGGGGTAAATGACCACCCCGAAGTCAGAGCCCTGGTTGGCTTGCAGATTAACACCGAGCAGCGGTGCGCCCTCATTTATCGGCGTACAGTCCACAGTACGTTTTGCCTTGTCTATTTCATCAACCACACAAACAAGGGCGGCCGTTTCGCCGTCCAGCTGTGCAAGTTGTCTGATAGCATCTCTTATATTTGCCATTGTAATAAATTTTAGCCGACGCGCAGCCCGAGGGTTATTTCTTGACGGTAGCCGCCATCGCCGTATTTGACAATATTCTTTTTGACTTGATATACCCCGGATTTCACCCCGTCTATGACTATGCCGATAGCGTCCAGACAATCAACAAGGGTGTGCCCGAAAGTGGTGAACGAACCAGTAAGCCCGTCACGTTTCAGCCTTTTTATTTCCTGTTCCGCCCATGCCTTCAACTCGCTTTCAGTCTTGTTGTAGGTGTGCAGTGTACGGTGTTCGCCGTCGGCATCGCCCACTTCAACCTTAATTTTTTTGTTGTCAGGCATGAGGCTGACAGCCTTAACGCGCAGGCGCATATTTTCAGCCTTCTGCTGCTGCAAGCTTTGGTCTGAAATTATGTTCAGCCCTGTTTTGAACACCTGTGCCGGTCTTGTGTCCCTTTCAAACAACACCCCGCAATAAAGTACCGGTGCGCCGTCCTCATAGCGGAAAAATGAGCGGATGCCCTGTTCAGACAGTTTGCCGAGCAAAGCAGCCACAGTGTCGGCCGTCACCCTGTAAGCTCCAAGTGCCTGCTCCCCCATGATGTTAAGGCGGTAGCTGATACCTTGGTCTTTCAGCAAAGTTTCAAGCGAAACGGAGCGGTAAGCTTTTTTCTTGGTGGGCATTTGCTTCAGCTTGAACATCTCATCCTCGCAAGTTATGACAATGGGCGTTTTGAAGCCAACATCGCGGACGTAGCCCACGAAAGCCGTTTGCAGGTTGTCGTCATAACCAAGCGATATTTTGACAGAATCACCGCGCTTAACCGGTATTTTGTCCGCCTTGTCCCACTTCACCTTTTTGGGCATTGTGATTTTGGCTTCGGTCGTGAGTTTCTCAGTGTCGCGGGTTATCTCCATGGCATTAACGAAGTCGAACGACCATGCACGGTCGCCCTTAATCTCTATTTTGGCACATAGTCGAAACATCGGTTAAACAGCGTTTAATTGGTCTTTATTCAGTTTCCATTTCACCAATGGAGGCAAGCGCAAAAGTTGCAAAGAACAAAAATGCAGAGCCTTCCGTATCGTTCTGATTCACAAAATCTGTTATATCTATTTCCGGATATTCGGGCAGAACTTTATTTATCTTGTCCATGTCTGCATCGTTCAAACCGGAAAGGATTAATGCCTTTTGGACTTGTCGCTCAGTGAGATTAAAAATAACTTTCATTTTACTTTGTTTTTTTTGTTTAGTAATCGTAACGGTTCGGCTTCATGCAGCCGGTGCGTATAGGGTTGTGCGTGTCGGTAGAGCCGTCAGCATCGACATAGACAGGCAAGTCGGGCGAAGCTTTTGAAGCCTGGACATCGCGCAGCCATTTGATGGCATCGTTGTAGAGACATTCGCGGCGCTCATGCCCCATGTTCTGCGGCAACCGGTGAATCATCAGCCACAGCGATATATTTACCGCACACTGCACGACCATAGGGTTGCGGCACGAACCGACCGCAGAAAACAGGCGGTCGGTGTCATAGCGGTTGCGCAGATAAGAGGATATTTGCTCCACCGCCGCAGCTTCAGCCGCAAGGCGTATGTCCTCATTTTGCGTTATCTGCTCAAATTCGTATTGGTCGCATACGGGGCGGTAGTCATCAACGGTGAGAAACATTGGCAGAAGTGTTAGAGGGTCTGGCTTCATAAATTGCAATTTGACGGGCTTTCTCCGCCGTGAATCCCGGTGCAAAACGGTGCTGCTTTATAAGTTTCCTAATCCCCTGCATAGAGACGCAGACCGGGCGGCCGTTGTGCACCAACACAAGGAACTTTTTGCGGTAGAGTTCTGCGGATTTGCGGGCTTGTTTTATAGCCCTTTTCTTGCGCCAGTCAAACAGACAGGCACGGAAGTAGTCAATAATCACCATGATACATTTTTTGCATTAGTCCTCCTGCCGAAAGAGGGGGTAAACGATTTTGTGCGCGTGTCGCGTTGCAGCATCCATATTGCGCCCTCGTCGGCATCGGGGGCGTCGTCATGTCCGCGCATTCCTTTTTCAAACGCCAGCGTCTGGTCAATGCTGGCAAGCATGTCCGGGTCGTCGCGCTGCGTCTCGTCATAGACCACGAAACCGCGCTCCCACAACGGACTAATGGCTTCCACGCGCTGGAACTTGTCGGGCTTCTTGCGCTTGTCGCCTGTAATCGGCAACTGATAGCCGCGCAGTTCACCTTCACGGCGGAACTCATCAAGGATGGTGTCCTGCATAAAATTGGCTTCCATATACCAGCGCACCGCAATGCCCTGCTCGCGTGTCCACTCGTAGAGGTCGTAGCACCACCGCACCATTTCGGCAACGGAGGACTGGCGGACAAAAGCGCGGAGGTGGTAAAGTGTAGTGCCGGCTTTGCCCCAAAGCTTGGCAGCCTTGTAGTCGTTTTTTGTGGAGCCTTTGAACGAGGGGTCGATATACAGGACAATTTCCGAGAACTTGGACCACGCCGGGCGTTTTCCCCAGCGGATCCACTCATTACGGAAAATTGCACCTTCGATAATCGGGTTATTCATATATTCTTTTTGAAATGCACGATAACCCACAACCGCCTCAATGTCCTTGACTTCCTGCGGTGTCCATTTTGCAGCCCAAGACACGTTGCCACGGTTGTCATAGATATTGACACGGGTAACGTGTACGGACTTGATGTCGCACCACCGCGCCAGCACGGAATTTTTTGCGATTAAGTTGCCAACCATGATAAAGCGCCCGCGTCCGCCGTCGAGAGTGCCGAACAGAGCAGAGCGCAACCAGTCAAACAGCTTGTTTACACGGTCGGGGCTTTCCACCAGCTCGTCGTCGTCCAAGTCGTCAATAATCACATAATCTGGACGGTGCGAGCGGTAGCGCAGACCACGCGGCGACTGACCGCGACCACGTGCGAAAAATGCGACTTCAGAGCGTGTGACAAATTCACCCTCTTCCCAAGAGCCCACGTTGTACTGTTCCCCGAAATCGTGGATATATCGCTGGTTGTACTGCAATTCAGCCTGAATGTCGCCCAGCAGTGTTTTGGCGTTGTCCTCACTCTTTCCTACAAGCACCATGACATTTATTTCACGGTGTTCCTGAGCCATTAGCCACATCGGGACGAACACGTCCATATTGGTTGATTTAGCCGCCCCGCGGTGCCACTGAAAAGCCGCCTTAATGTTGCGGTCCTTCAAAATCGCATTGGCGGCAGACACGTGGAACGGTGCGCACGGAGTGGCTTTCCCTGTCTCCGGGTTTACAGTCCAGTGCGGAAAGTAGTAATCGACAAAAGCGGCATAATCCGAGCGCAGGCGGCGAATGCGGGCAAGGCGCTGCGCCTGTGTCTCATTGATGTTCACGGCGGTTGCAGACTGCACCGTCTCGCAGTGCTGTTTCCAACGTTCCTGTGCTTTGATTATTTCCGCTTTCGTTGCCATGTGCTAAAAAGTTTTTTGGAGCTGTTCACTGATGAACAGGTCGTGATATTTGTTAATTGTCTGTATAAGCTCCGGGGTGACGTTCGGGTCGTAGGTCATGCGGTATTGCAGCCATTTGCTGAAAGCCATGAACACCTCTATGATGTCCACAACAGAAGTTTTTTTATCCAGCCTTTCGATAGTTGCCGAGAACTTCACAAGCTTGTCGGCCGCTGCCGCCGTCTTTTCCGGGCTTGGCTCGTTCACGAGGTCTTCGACCAGCACGTCGATGCTTTTCAAAATCTTGTTTACAAGCTCCGGGCGTGTGATGTTTGCCGCAGAGCGAGCAGCCTGCCAGTCTCCGTCGCTGACCCACTTCGTCACCGTCTGTGCAGACACGCCCACCTTTTCCGCAATGACCTTCTGAGGCTCGCCCTGCATAAAGAGGAGTCGCGCGTGTTCACGCATCTTTTCAAGTTCCTTTTTTGTTGCCATTCATATTCTAAACAGTTTTAAGACATATAGCGCACCCACTGCGGGCGCGTTTTCAGTTGCAAAATTGGCTCAAAAAAGCCCTACAATAAAAAAGAGTGTAAATCTTTTACACTCTTTTTGTTAGGGCTGTAAAACATTCACAACTTTGCGCCATAGAACGATTTCGCGGAGTAGAGCAGCGGTAGCTCGTTGGGTTCATTCCCCAAAGGTCGTGGGTTCGATTCCCACCTCCGCAACAAATGGTAAGAAAGATTGATTAGCGAAGCCGGCGCCCGAGCGCATACCACCCCTCCACACCATTGCGGCGCCGCGAGTGTGCCGGCTTCATTTTTATTGACGAATGAACGAAGTAATAATATCCACAGAGGCCGTGAACAGTTACGGCACGCGCATACTTACGGCAGGCATAGACTTGGAGCAATACAGGCGCAACCCCGTGCTACTATGGATGCACCGTAGGAACTACCAGGACACGGCAGGGCCAATAGGACGCATAGAAAATCTGCGGCTTGACGGCACAAGGCTTATAGGCACCCCGGTATTTGACCAGAACGACCCGTTTGCCAAGCAGATACAGAGCAAATGGGAAAACGGCTTCCTGCGCATGGCTTCTGCCGGTTTGGAACTGCTGGAGGTGAGCGACGACCCATCATTGGCGTTTGACGGACAGACACGCGCCACGGTGACACGCTCAAAGCTGGTAGAGGTGAGCATAGTAGATATAGGCAGCAATGACGAAGCCCTGAAGCTCTATGAATCAGGAAAGATTCTGACACTTGCAGCCGGAGAGGAGCACAAGTCATTACCGATGTTGAAACTTAACGCCGACCCCGAGCAGCGCGAGGGAGAGGAATGTAATAAACAAAAAATAGAAAAACAGATGAACAAGGAATTTTTAACTCTGCTCGGTCTGCCGGAAACAGCGACCGAGGAGCAGGCACTGGCTTCATTGCGCCTGCTCAAAACGAGAGCAGACCAGGTCGAGACAATCCAGCTTGCAGCAGTGACGGCGGCGGTAGATAACGCCATAGCTGAAAGGCGAATCATGGCGGAGAACCGCGACCATTTTATCGCACTTGGCAAAAATGCCGGACTGGATAACCTGACTGCGACATTGAAGCTTATGCCAGTGCAGCAGAAGCCCACCGAAGTAATCAACCTTAGCAAGACCAGCGGCCCCGGAGCTGGAGCAGCACCAAAGGAATATGCCAAGCTCAGTGAAGTTCCAGAAAAAGAACTGCTGACAATGCGCAAAGAGAACCCGGCAAAATACGCCCAGCTTTTCAAAGCCGAGTATGGCGTGGATTGCCCAGAACTGAAAGACTAACTAACAAACTATAAAAATTAGAATAATGAACTCAAAAAGCAATTTTATCAAAAAGGCAGTTTGCGCCCTTTTCTGTATGGTGTGTGCGGTTGCCTTTAACAGCGCTTCGGGGGCAGTGCTCGCCGCAGTAGCCGGCTTGCCTGCCGGAGTGGGAGCCGTGGCGGGCAATGTTGTAGCCCTTGCAGCCGGACAGCTTGCCCCGGATGGCGCACTGCGTGCCGGTGTCTTGACTGAAATATGGACAGGAGAGATGATCAAGACTTTCCGCACCGCCCCCGAGGCGCTTGGGTGGATGCAGCGTATTCGCAGCTATAACCAGTATGTGGAAAATGACGTTATCCACTTCACGGAAATGGGCGGCGACCCGAATGTGCTTGTGAACAACACGAGCTACCCGCTTGCCATTACAGCCCTCACAGACGCGGACAAGCCTATCAGCCTTGATAAATTCGACACTGAGGCAACGCCGGTGACCGACGATGAACTCCATGCCCTAAGTTACGACAAAATGGCAAGTGTGCAGGAGCGCCACCGCGACGCTCTGCGCGAGAAGATAGCACAGAAAGCCATCCACGCAATCGCCCCAGATGTAAACAAGGACGGCGCGCCTGTAATAAAGACCACAGGCGCAAGTGACGGCACACGCCTGAAAATGACATTTAACGACATTCTGGCGCTCAAACGCGCGTTTGACAAAATGGGCATACCCCAGAAAGACCGCATACTTGTGCTTTGCAGTGACCACGTAAACGACCTTTTGGAGACCGAGCAGAAGTTCAAGGAACATTACAACATCAACCAGGTTGAGGGCAAGATTTGCCGCATGTATGGCTTTGACATCTACGAATATGACGGCACGCCATACTACACCATGAGCACCGGCAAAAAGAAAGCATGGGGCGCAACAGTTGCGACAGGTGATGCCCGCGCTTCAGTGGCATTCTATGCTGGCAGAATGATGAAAGCCTACGGCTCAACAAGCTTCTACCACAGCGATGCCAAGAACGACCCATTGTATCACCGCAACCTTGTGAACATCCGCCAGTGGGGCATTTGTCTGCCATTGACGGACACCAAGAGCCGTGCAGCAATCGTGAGTGCTCCGGGCGCATAATTGCAAAAGCTGAATGGATTCAAGCAAGAGGAAGATTGACCAGATAATATTGCACTGCACCTCCACCCCGGAGGGCGAGGACTTCACCAATGCCCAAATAAGGGAATGGCACCTTGAGCGCGGCTTCTCAGACATAGGCTATCACTATGTTATAGGGCTAAACGGAGAGGTGCGCCCCGGGCGGCCCGAATCGGTGGTCGGTGCACACTGCAAAGGACACAACACCCGGTCTATCGGTGTGTGCTATGTGGGAGGTTGCCCGCCCCGCACAGTGCCGAACTGGGAGAAAAAAGGAAAGGACACGCGCACCGCGGCGCAGGAGGCTGCACTTGTGAAACTTGTAAAAGAGCTTCTACAACGATACCCCGGGGCAACGGTGCACGGACACAATGAGTTTGCCAACAAGGCGTGTCCGAGTTTCAACGTAAAAACATGGCTTACGAAAGTGGGCATAAAACAGTAAATAACGTGAATGAGCGGCGAAATAATCACTACCATAGTAGCGGCGCTTGTCGCGGCGGTATCAGGCCCGATTGGGTCGTGGGTAGGCAGGAAAGTTGAGCGTGCAAAGTATGAGGCAGAAGTCGGCAAGCTCCGTGCGGAGCTGAAAGACAAGATCGCCGAAGTGAAAAGCCACGAGCTTGAAAATGTGCGCAAGGCTTCCGACATACTTATGGAGTCGATAGTCCCGCCGCTTCAGGACGAAATAAACAAATTAAGAAATGACGTACAACGGCTTAATGTCGCGCTTGAACGCATTTGGGGCTGTCCTCATGTTGAGCGCTGCCCTGTCAAATACGAGCTGCTCCTCTTCCCGACAAGTGCTGGAGAGCGGCAAGCAGGAAACGCGGACAGAGGAGACAGCCACGCGGACGGAGGAAAGCCAGAGCAGCCAGGAACAAGAGCAGACCCGTGAGGAAAACACGGAGGCTGTCACGGTCACGGAGATTGAAATCTATGACACAGGGGCTGCCCCGGACCCAAAGACCGGCGCGCACCCACTGAAAGCCAAGATAAGGCAGCGCACCGACCATAGCGGAGTGAGCCGCGAAGCAACGACATACAACGCCAAAGTGAACACCGAAATCAAGGAGGAACAGACCTACAATGGTGGTGAGCTGGCGGAAGTGGTGGTAAAAGCAGAACGACCGCCGAGCCTTTGGGACCGCATTAAAAATGGCGTTATGTGCGGTGTTGCAATCATCATTCTGGCTGTGACAGGCTGGATAATTTATAAACTCAAAAAACGATAAACGACATGGCAGAAGAAAATACAAACATCACGCAGCCTGTCCAGGAAGCAAAGCCGGCTGCAGAGAAAGAGACCAAGCCGAAGAACGCGCAGAAGCCAAAGGCGCAGAAAACGGCAAAGGAGAATGCTCCGGCTATGCTTAAAGCCGTAGGGCGTGAAGCGTGCAGGCTGCACAAATTGGAGCAGGTGTGGGTGACTGACGACGGGCAGTGCTTCCCCTTGGAGGGGGACGCGAAGGCGCACGCCGTGAACCTCAAAAATAGCGAACTTATAAAAGTAACGGCAGAATGAGCACTAAACTAACCATAGTCAGAACAAACGGCAATGTGCCAAAGACGGCACAGGGCGAAGACCATATAACAGGCTTTGTGGCATATCTGCCCGATGTTGAAATCCCGGAGAGCTTCAAGACCGAGAGAGTGCAGGCACTTTCCACAATAGACGCAGCCGAAGCGGCAGGGATTACAGCAGATGCCGCCAGCTGGGCGGTCAAGGTGGTACACTATCACCTCAGCGAGATTTACCGCACCAACCCGGCTGTGAGCCTGTATGTGGGCTTGTTCGCCAAACCGAGCGGGGCAAGTGATGCCTACACGTTTGCCGAATTGAAAACCGTGCAGAACTATGCCGACGGGCGTATTAGGCAGATGGGCGTATGGTGCGGCGACCGCAATATGAGCGCCGACGACATCACCACCTTGCAAGGTATTGGCGACACGCTGGCAGAGCAGGCGGCGGAGTTGTCGATTTTATATGCCCCGAAAGTGGCAAATGTGAAGCAGATAACGCAGACTGCGGCAGGCACGGGCAAGAACCGCGTGAGCGTGGTTATAGGTCAGGCAGGCAGCGGCACAGGCGCGACGCTTTACAAGGACAAAGGCAACGCCGCCAAGAGCAGCGTCAGCGGACTGGGTACAGTTCTGGGGCTTCTGAGCCGCGCCAAGGTTCACCAGTGCATAGCGTGGGTGCGTGAGTTCCCGGCCGGCATAAGCGTGCCGGCATTCAGTGACGGAACACTTTACAGGGATTTGGACAAGGCTCTTGTGGAACAGCTTGACAAGTCGCGTTACCTGTTCTTTGTCACCCAGCCGGGACAGACCGGAAGCTATATGAACGACAGCCACACAATGGACGAAGCCACCAGCGATTACGCAGCCATTGAGAGTGTGCGCACTATGGACAAGGCAGTGCGCGGCGTGCGCACCTACATCGTGCCTGAGCTTGGCGGAAATGTCTATGTGGATTCCGAAAGCGGCAAGCTGGAAAGTTATAGCGTGAGCCACCTTGAAACTGTGGCGAACCATGCACTCGAGGACATGGAGCGTGCCGGGGAACTTAGCGGCTACAAAGCCGAGATCGACCCCGAGCAGGACGTGGCAAGCACCAGCCGCATAGACATAGTAATCAAGAATGTGGCAAGCCCTGTAATCCGCCATATCAACATAAAGATAGGGTTTTCCAAGACCGTATAACTTCAAAAACAAACAGAAATGGCAAGTATTGTAAACAACGGCATACCCTTGGTCAATGGCATGCTGTGCGCCTGGGCTGATATTGTTATCCTCATCGGCGGCGTGCCTGTTACTGGCATTGTCGGTATAGAGTACAGCGACGAACAGGAAGTCGTGAACAAGTGGGGCGCCGGCCGTCACCCTGTGGGACGTGCAAAAGGACGCATCACCCCTAACGCTAAACTGATTTTATATCAGGAGGAAGTGCAGGCGCTTCAGGCGCAGGCAACAAACGGCAGGTTGCAGGACCTTCCGCCTTTTGACATAATCGTGCAGTATCTGCCCGACAGCGGAGTGATAACGAAAGACAAAATCCGCAACTGCCAATTTTCAGGCAACAGCCGAAAATGGAAAGAGGGCGACACCGGGCAGGAGGTGGAGCTTCCGCTTGTGCCTTCACACATAGAGTGGGGAGGCGGCGAGTAGCCGGGAACAACAGAATAAGCGGCCGTTAAGACCTCATACCTTAACGGCCACTTGCAGTCCAAAAAACAAATATTAAACACCAATTAAACGATATGGAAGAAAAAGAGAAAAGCCAGCAGGCACATACATTTGACGGGGGTGTAAGCCCCGAGCAGATAGAGGCGTGGAAAAACAAGCACCGCAAGGTTTATCGCATAGATATAGTGGAGGACGGGGATACCCATATAGGCTATTTCAAACGCCCTGACTTCGCCACCATAAAAGCCATGACAAAGATTTCCAAGACCGACGAGGTAGAAGCCGGCAAAGTGATGTTCAACAACTGTTGGCTGGGCGGAAGTGCGGAACTGGGTACAGATGCCGTGCTTTTCATGGCAGTGCAGGTTCAGCTCGGAAAACTGATGAACAGTTGCATGGGCAGCCTAAAAAACTTGTAGAGGCGCACACCCTTGCGGACGACGACAGCGAAGACACGTTTGCCAAGGGTTGCGCCTTGATACGGGCGAATCTACATAAAGACCCCGATGCGGTGGAAACGGAAGAGGAATGGGCCGTGCTTTATAGTCAGGCACTTTGGCTTGAACGCTGGCGCAACAGGAACCATGCTGAAATGATATCGTCTTTGTTTGGAAATGGGCAGCGTTAAGGACGCCAGAAAACCCACCAAGGAAGCGGTGCGCCAGAGCCTTTTTTAGAAGAAAAGGCATAACGGAACAGGTCAATGATGTAGAGCACAAAGCCCAACGCACCAAATATCAAGACACCGTAACCGATTATTTTAACTAAAAGACTCAGCATATAGAACTATGTACTTGTAACACATTGCAAATGTAATAAATAAAACTGACATGGCGAGCGTTTTTGACTATATTTTCAATATTGGAGGCAATTATACAGCCACCATAAACGGCATGAGCACGGCAACCGGGGACTTTTCAGCCAAAGTTTCCGGTGCGCAGAACCGCATCGGTAAACTAACAACGATGCTTGCCAGTATTGATTTAGTCAAAAATTCAATTGATGGTATAAAACAAGCAACAGACGCATTCAGTGAATCAGGCATAGCCCTTGACCGCAATATGCACGACCTTAGTGCTGTTGCAGGTGTCACAGGCGACAGACTAAAACAGATTGAGGGCTTTGCCAGACAGTCAGCTAAAACCTTCGGAACAGATGCCAGTGTAGCCGTGGAGGGTTACAAACTGCTCCTGTCACAGTTAAGCCCGGAACTTGGTAAATACCCCGAAGCCCTCAGTGCGATGGGCGACTGCATACAAACCACAAGCAAGCTGATGGGCGGTGACGGCGTGGCTGCCGCACAGGTACTGACCACTGCCATGAACCAGTATGGCGTAAGCCTGGAGGACCCGATGGCAGCCAGTGAGGAAATGGCACGCATGATGAACGTAATGGCGGCAGCAGGACAGGTGGGATCGGCAGAGCTTCCGGCACAAGCGGAAGCTCTGCAACAGTGCGGAATGGCGTCTAAAGCGGCAAATGTGAGCTTTGAGGAAACCGCCGCCGCTATCCAAGTGCTTGACAAAGCAGGAAAGAAAGCCAGCGAGGGCGGTGTAGCCTTGCGCAATGTGCTTGGGCAACTGTCAAAAGGCCGCTTTGTGGAGAAGCAAGCCGCGGAGGAATTGAAAAAAGCGGGCATCGATGTCGTAGCACTTGGGGACAATTCCAAAACCCTTAAAGAGCGCCTCGAAATGCTTAAACCGATGCTGAACGACTCAGCGTTGCTGTCAAAATTCTTTGGCGTGGAGAATGCCAACGCAGCCCGCGCCTTGATTCAAGGCACAGAGGCGCTTGACGGATTTACGCAAGCAGTAACCGGGACAAACAGCGCAACAGACCAGGCGGCTATTATTATGGAGAGCTATGCCGAGCGTCAGGCTGCATTTAACCAGAAAATCGAGGATCTTAAAATCTCACTATTCCAGGCTACGGGGGATTTGACTTTATATGCTGGCGCACTCTATAATATGGCAATGCCAGTAGCGCAGCTGACCCCATTGATTATGCTTGTGGGAAAAGGAATAATGTGGGTCAAGGGACTAAACTGGATAGGCTGGATAAGGACCGCTGCAATAAACATTGCGCTGATGAACGGCACACTCTCCACCGGCAACATGATATCGCTTGGCTTCGTAGGCAACATGGGGCGTGCAACAATCGCCCTGATAAAGTTTGCCACCGTGGGCATATTCAACGCCCTTAAAGGATTGGGCGCACTGGTGCTGTCGTTCATAACAGGCGGCACCGCTTCAGCCACATTCTCCGGCATTGCATCAACCTCATTCGGGATATTCGCCACGACGGCGACAACAGCGTGCAGAGCGGTGGGCGTAGCGATAATGAACATTCCGATAATCGGCTGGGTGGCGGCAGCCATTGCCGCCCTCATTGCGGTGGGCGCATATTTCTGGAACACATCGGCAAAGTTCAGAGCCGTGCTGAAAGGAACATGGGCAGCGTTCAAAGCCTTCTTTACGGGAATCAGCGAGCTTGCAAAACAGACATTCGGTGCAATAGGCGACCTTATCAAAGCCGCCTTCAACCTTGACTCCGCGGGAATATCCACCGCACTGAACAAACTGAAAGCAGGGTTTTCAGATTACGGCAAGCAGATAGGTTCAGCATTCAATGAGGCATACGATGCCGAAATGAGCGAAGCCGCCAAGAAAGAAGCGGCAGAGAAAAGCAAAAACAAGAGCGGCAAAAAAGCAGCCCCGAACAGCGCAAGTGCAGCCGTCCCGGAAGTGACCGTCCCAAGGGTTGATCCGACAGGCGGAAGCCTTGGCACAGCCACCGCATCGAGCGGAGGAAGCAGCGACAGCGGGGCGGGCAAAATCCGCAATGTGACCATAAACATTGACAAGCTGGTGGAGCGCATAGAACTCCACACCGCGACCATAAGCGAGGGCACCGAGCAGATAAAGGAGCGAGTGCTTGAAGCTTTGTTGGGCGCGCTCAATGACACCCAATTGGCAACAGAATGAAATTACCGGTAAGCATATCATTTATGGCGGTTGGCGCGGCGCAGTTCGCCGCCAAGTCGCTAATAAGGTTCAAACCGGGGCGCACAGGCGAAGCCCCGAGCTGGGAGGGACGCGGCGCGGATATGACCACCTACGAAGTCGGCGCCCCGATAACAGACCGCGCCTACTGGGAGGGTCGCTATGCCCTTTGCACCCTCATTTTCCGCAAGGAGGACGGCTCAGAGCTTGAGATAACGGACGCCGTTGCGGCAGTAAACCGCGAGCGTCGCATAGTGTGCACCGACCTTGTGGGGCGTGACGGAACGGTGAAAGAATACATAAACGAGGGAGACTGGGCGGTAAACATCGTGGTGGGCGTTCAGGCGGTGCGCGGCGGCGTAATCACAGACGACTACCCGGACGAGGAACTGCGCCGGCTGCGCGAGTTTCTGGACGAAAAGAAACCACTGGAAGTGCACAGCACTTTCCTTGACATTTTCGACATCACAAAAATAGTAATAAAAAGTTATTCTGCAACGCAAATGACCGAGGCCAACTATCAGGCGGTAAGCATCAGCGCTGTGAGTGATGAAGACTATGAGATATACAGCAACGATTATTAAACACCCATTAAATAGTAATTAAAATGGCATTTACACAAGAACAGGAGGCGAAGCTGACGCAGTTGTTGGCAGCCTTTGAGAATGGCAAGCGCATCAACGAGCTTGACCCTGCGGAGGGCGACATTGGCGCTATGCAGATTGAAGTAATGGACGAGACGGGCGAAACCCGGCGCATGGAGCTGGAGCGAGCCGTGGCAGAAGCCGGCAACCCGATAGCTGGCCGCTGGTGGAATGAGGACAACAGCACAACCAAAGCAGCCGGCTGGTTCGGTTCGCTTGACGCACTGAAAAAGCTGCCCCAAACGTTGGGACTTGGGCGCTATCTGGTGGCAGACGACCTCACCATGCGCAAGCTTGACCCGAAAGACAGCACGCGATTTGAGGACGGCAGTCCTGCGGCACTTGACGGCTCAATGGGACAGTGCATGTGGTGCTGGTCGCGTCCGTGGTATTTCACCACATGGCGCGAGGGCTCACGCAGCTATTATGCCATTACCCTGAAGCCTATCGAGGGGCGCACCAGCTACCGCATACCAGTGGGCGGAACTTCGTGGCTTGGGGCTGGTGTAATGGACCGCACCGAAAACAAACTGTGTTCCGTAATCAGTAGCGATGAGAGATACAGGGGTGGCAACGGTTCGGCTTTAACCCTCACGGACAAATCAAAACACCCGGCACTTGATACGCCGCAGGCGACCATGCTTGGAATGCCGGCAACCGTGTTGAGTACAACGGCTTTCGGCACAAATGCGCGTAAGCGCGGCAACGGGTGGAAGGCCAACTGGTTCGTGGCACAGGCGGCCGTTGAAATCTTGTTGCTTGTCATTATGGGCGACCGCAACACACAGGCGGCATACAAGGCTGAACGCGATGCCGACGGCTTGTATCAGGGCGGTTTCGGCGACGGAGTTACAACCATGAGTTGGCAGGACTGGGCAGATTATAACGGTAATTATCCACTTGTCCCTACGAGTGCTGGCCTTAAAATGGGTGACGGCATAGGCTTGGTTCCCTACTCACTGCCTGCAAGCGAGAGCGCAGACAACCAGGAAACACCATACAAGAAATTCAACGTGCCGGTGTTCTTTGGACTGGTACACGCCGGTTATGGAAGTCTGTTCCGCTTTGTGCGTGGCTTGACAGTGAAGCAGGAAGCCGGCGTAAAAACCGAAGTGTTTGTCGCAAAGAGTATGGTGGCGGACTTCAACCCCAACAGTGTAGAGGGACTTAAAAAGGTTGCCGAATGTCCGCAACAATCAGGCTATATTAAGCGCGTCAGCTTTGAGGGTTTATGTTCCATGCCTACGGAAGTGGGAGGAAGTTCTGTAACGTATTATCCTGACTATTTCTATACCGATGCAGACAAGGCCACGTGCCTTCGTGTCCGCGCGGCTGGCGGTAACGCTAACAATGGTGCGAGTGCGGGCGCGTTCTGCGTGAGTGCGATTTACGCTCCTTCGGCTGCGAATGCGCTCTACTCGTCGCCCCTCTGCTTCTTTGTGGAAGACCCTGTGGTTGAATAAACGAATACGGGGGAGCAAGCAGAGAAACGGAATAAGTCCGAAAAATAACAAGTTCTTTGAAATTTTGAAATACCAAGAAGTCTTGATGAAGCGGCGGGGCGGAGCAATCCGAATCCCGCCGTAAGGCGGGCGAAAATTTATGAAAAACAGCCGTTGCTTATCGGTATGTGGCATAAAATTGCTAAATTTGCAGCCGTTAAGGCAAAACAGCCATAACAGGTTGCTGCCCTTGCAGTAGTGAGCCTTCGTGTCCGCGCGGCTGGCGGTAACGCTAACAATGGTGCGAATGCAGGCGCGTTCTACGTGAATGCGAATTACGCTCCTTCGACTGCGAATGCGAACTACTCGTCGCCCCTATACTTGCACTGAATAAAGAAACAACACTGCGATAAAGGGGCAGGACCTTGCCACTTGGCAAAAGATAACTTGAATACGGAGGGTGCCGGTAAGACCGGGGCGTTAGCTGCCGGTGTTGACAGTTCCCGAAGTGTGCAAAGCAGACCCACAGACCCGACAAAAGACCCGAAAACCCGATGAAACGTCATGGCTATTTATTTGAGCAAATATGTTCGCTTGACAACTTGCTTTTAGCCGCCCACAATGCGGCAAAGGGCAAGCACAGGCGCGATGAGGTGAAACAGTTCTTTTCAGAGCTTGGCAACAACCTGCAAGAACTGCGCACCGAGTTGCTGGAACGGACTTATAAAACTTCGCCCTACGAGATTTTTATAAAGTATGAGCCCAAGCGGCGTGAGATTTACAAGCTGCCTTTCAGGGATCGTGTAGTTCAGTGGGCAATCATGCAGGTGCTTGAACCTATATGGACCCCGCAGTTCACCGCAGACACGCACGCCTGTATAAAAGGGCGCGGCATTCATTCGCTGCATAAAAAACTGCGTGAGGATTTGGCGGCAGACCCCGAGGGCACAAAATACTGCTTCAAGCTTGATGTAAGCAAGTTTTATCCGAGCATTGACCATGACATTCTTAAAAGCGTCTTACGCCGTAAAATCAAGGACCCGGCAGTGCTTTGGCTGCTTGACAGCATTATTGCCAGTGCTCCGGGTGTTCCCATAGGCAACTATATTTCCCAATACTTCGCTAACCTCTATTTGTCGGAACTTGACCACCTCATAAAAGAAGTGGCCGGGGTGCGGTATTATTACCGTTATGCCGACGACATAGTGGTGCTTGCTGGCGACAAACCCACTTTGCACAGTGTCTGCGTGTTCATAAACCACTATCTGAACACGGAGCGCAAATTGTCGATGAAAGGCAATTACCAGATATTCCCGGTGCAAAGCCGGGGAATCGACTTTGTGGGCTATGTCACCTACCACACGCACAGTCTTGCACGCAAGCGCAACAAAAAGGGTCTATGTAGGGAGGTGGCGAAGTTGAGAAAGCAGGGAGTGCCCGAACCTGACATCATGCTGCGGACCGCTTCGCGCGTCGGCTTTATGGTACATTGCAACAGCAAACATTTATTAAATATTCTTGGTATGAAAAAATTCAGTGAACTTGTGCCGGCAAAATCCGGCAACCTGACAGGTACAAAGTACCACATTGACACAATTTTGAACCGCGAAATCCATTTGACAGGCTACACGGTCGCCCCGTCGAAGCACAATTCAGAACCGTGCCTCACACTTCAATACGAGATAGAGGAGCCGCTAATGGAAGTTATGGCAGACGGCACCAGCCGCCAGGTGATAGACGACGAGGGCAACGCCGTAAAAGGCTGGGTGCAGCATATCACATTCACGGGGTCGCAGGCGTTGATACGCCAGTTGGACGGTGTGGAGATAACGGAACCGCTCAGGGCAAAAATAATTAAACAACCAATCGAACGGAATCGGTGCTTTTATAAAATCGTCGATCCGGACGATTAAAAAGCGAAACAATAATGATTTACACAGCAACCTACACGGAAAGAAAGAATTTTGTAAAATTTGACGACAGCCATGTGCTGCTTTATCTGAATGAGCAGCCAGGCGAAGTGACCAACCCTGAAACTGGGGAAAGCGCGCCGGGCTATTCCTACACAGGCGACCAAGCCGACGGCTCCACGATGATAGCAGCTGAGGGCGTGACTGATGAGAACCGCCGCGACAAGTTCGTTGCCGGGCTTATCGGTCTCCACTATAACCTTGACGCACAGATTGCCACGCTTGCCAACGGGGCAGACACCCCGGAACACGCAGCGGAACTTACACAGTTCGCCACACTGCGCAAGCAATGCAAGGGCGAAGTGGACGAACTTCTGGCACGTACCCTCTAACTTTCTGCTGCCATGGCAAGGACAATAGAGGAGATAAAAAACGGCATGACCGCTGAATGGATTAAGCAGCCGGCGGTCATGTCTGCCTACGGGCTTGACGGCAAAAAGACGTTTAAGGACTGTTTCAGTGTGGCCAGCCTTGAAAATATCCTTTTCTACGTCTTTGCCTTTGCCGTGTGGTCGCTTGAGTCATTGTTCGATATGCACAGCACAGAAGTAGAACAGCTTATCGAAAAGCTGGAACCACACACGCTGCGCTGGTATGTGACCAAGACAAAGGCGTATATGCAAGGCTTCAAACTTGTGGCGGACAGCGACTATTACGACACAAGCGCCATGAGCGCCACGGACATTGAAGCCGCCCAAGTGGTAAAGTATGCCGTAGCGACAGAAAGCAATACCGTGGTGTATATCAAGGTTGCCCGGCAGGACGCAGACGGGAATCCCGCCGAACTTACAGAAACGCAGCTTGCGGGACTTCGCGCATACATCGATGAAATCAAGGATGCCGGTGTTTCCGTGCAGGTCCGCAACGAGCCGGCGGACGACATGCAAATTTCCCTTGTGATATACTACGACCCAACGCTTCTTAGCGTGGACATAAACGGTGCGGGCATACTTGCCGACGGCTCCGAGCCTGTGCGTGAAGCTGTGCAGAAAGTAATTACCGGACTTCCATTCAACGGCGTTTTCCGCAAAAGCGACCTTATGGCAGCGCTTCAGGCATTGCCATGCGTGGAAGTGGCAGACATCGACGAAGTGAAAGTCAAGCCAAGGAACTCGCAGGAATGGCAAACCGTCAGCGGATTTAACAGGCCATTCTCCGGCTATTACCGCATTACTAAACTATCGGTGAACTACCAACCATATAAAGCCGTTGAATGATGTTTGAAATAGACTTTAAGCGGCTTGTCGCCCTGCTGCTTCCAGTGTCATTGCGCCGCCCTGTTATCTTTGGCATATTGCGAGCCGGGGTCAGTGGAGTTGAACAGGTGTATAAATACTTTACCGCTGCACGCAGGGAGCATAATTTCCGGTTGACGCATACTGGACAGGTTTGCTATCTGCGCGGGGTGCTTAACAGCTCTTTTGGCGCAGGTTTCAAGATAGGCAATGTAAGGCAGGAGGGTGAATGGCTGTATGCTGTTACAGAAGCCGGGGAAAACATAACATTGGCAGTCTCTGAGGAGGGAAAGGGGGTGCCGGTGCTGTACAGCGAGCAAATGCTTAACGCCGCTCAAAATGATTTTGTGGTATTTGTTCCAGCCCGATATTGGCCAAGGCTGGAGGAAATAAAGGCAATGGTGGAAAAATATAAACTCGTGACCAAGCGTGCGCACTATGTCAAGACCGGCAATCCGGTGGACACGAATACTGCGCCGGTTTGGACTCCAAATGTGTTTAACCGTTTAATTCCTAAATAATGAATACTGCAAGTTATACAAATACGACCACCGCCACAGGCGGAGTTGGCAAATATCCGCTTTCAACAGAAACGCTGGATTTTATCCAGGGACAAATAAGACTGCTGGAATGCCTTGCCGGGATAGGCGGCAAAAACTACATTCTCCAGACAGACAGTGGCGGGTGCGTCGTCGTGACAAAGAAAGACAGCAGCGCCGAAGTCCTGGAGCTGATGCAGAAACCAGCATTTTCCGCATCAGTAAAATATGTGACGGTTGTAACAGAAACCGAGGACATCAAGGCGGACGATGAGAAGTATCTGGAAGCCCGCACATACAGGAGGGCGCAGTTCACGACTTCCAAAGGAGCGGAAAGCTATGACATCAACAGTTTTGCCAACGTGTCGGGCAAGACCCTTGGCGCGTTCCCGAGCAATGCCATATTGGCTGAACAGATAAAGAACCTTCCGGCTACTGTTCTGGAATACCTCAAAGACACGTTGGCGCAGAAGCTCACGAGCAAGCCGCTGAAAGGCCTGACCAGAGAACAGATTGACTCGCTGCGTACTTCATGCGTTTTGTCCTGCTCTGACAGTGTAGCTCTTTTCGGGGCTTCGGATTATACCCTTATAGTGACGGAACAGGGCAGCCGCAATGTAAGGCAGGAACTGATACAGGGCAGCAATGTGCGTTATGTCCGTACCGGTAATTACTCCACCTGGGGCGTGTGGGAGCACCAGACAGAAACAGCGATGCACTTAGATGTTAAAATCGTTGGAACCACAGTATATGTGCGCCATGGTGTGCTTGGTGACGACTGCGACCTTGTACTGCTACGAAAAAAGAAGCGCAGTGCCTGGCGTGCCACCGGTGGGGCAAAGGCGTACAGCAAAAACAAGGGAATCCGCAAAAGACGAGCCGCCAAAACGCAGTATGTGCATTTTAAGGGAATACGTTTAAGCAAGGGAACACCTGGCAAATGGTATGTGCCTAAATGTATAGGAGTGGCAGACACGGCATCAAATAGCCACCTGATAGGCAAAGAACTGCCGGGGTTGTGTTCATCGCTGTTCTATGTCTCCAGCGACGGCTTCTACCACATTCAAGGGCTTCACAATAAAATAGCGTTGAAGCCAACCGCGAACAAAAAAGGTGCGCAGCATTCTGGTTATGCCCCAATAGGCTTGCAGATAGCGAGGCTTGGCAAAACCGGAGGCAAGGACAGCGGCGGTGAGATTGTGCGAATGAAATACCGGATACGCCAGTACGTGACCGCATATAAAACTAATGCTGGCGGTAAAAAACAGCCTATATCGTGGGGTTTCAAACGCTCTTTTTCCGTGGAATAGCATAGAAAGGGAAAATAAAAAAAGTGGGGTGCAATACCTCACTTTTAAGTCCCTGCGGTCGAAACACAATGTACGCTCATCAAGGTAGTAATAAAAATTTTTTGCTACCGGCCCATTTAGCACTTTTCGGAAGCAGTTTCGCTTCACGGGACTAAACAGGAAGCAAAGGGACGGGGCTAAACCCTGCCATTCCCTCAAAACTTACAGGGAACACGGATAAGCATTTTTCGGAGCTCCCCACGGTGACGGGGACCCGAACGTCGCCGAAGCTAACAAACAGGTTTTTTACGAAAATTCTAAACGGTGCATATCGGGCTACAAACGGACTTTTACTGGTGTTCTAACAGATACTGCAAAGATACGACTAAATTTTCATGTAACAAACAAAATACGATGCAATTATGCTGAATGAGTAGGATTTATAAAAGCGCTCCGCTCCCTTTTATGGGGCAGAAGCGTTATTTTGTCCGGGCATTCTCTGAAATGCTTGGAATGGTGGAGGGAAAAGTAGATACAGTGGTCGATTTATTCGGCGGCAGTGGCTTGTTGAGCCACACGGCTAAAGCTGTGCTGCCGGGGTGCAGGGTCGTTTATAATGACTATGACGGTTATACGCAGCGGCTCGCAAATATAGCGAAGACCAATGAAATTTTAATGCTGATTAAAGAGCGGTTAAATGGTGTTCCACCCAATGCGAGGTTAAGCGATGAGCAGCGAGCCGATGTGCTTGCCATTGTGGAAAGATATGCGGCAACCGGCTATGTGGACATAATGACCATTGGACGGTCTGTGCTGTTCAGCGGCAAATGGGTTAAGACACTTGACGAATTGCGCAAGCACACAATGTATAACCGCGTTAAGCCGGGCGGTTATGACTGCTCAGGCTATCTTGACGGTCTGGAAGTTGTCCACATGGATTATCGGGAACTGTTTGAACTGCACAAGGACAACAGCCGGGCGTTGTTTGTGTTGGACCCGCCGTATCTGACTACAGAAGTCGGCCAATATGAAAATTACTGGAGGCTTACAGATTATTTGGACGTGCTGAAGCTCACAAATGGTACGAAATACATTTATTTCACTTCTGACAAGTCCCAGATAATGGAACTGTGTGACTGGCTGATTAGCGAATATGGAGAAGCAGCACCACTTTATGGAGCAATAAGACAGGTGCGCACAAACACCCTGAATTACCAAGCAAAATTTAATGATATGATGATGGCAAAGTTCTAACCTCATTCATTGGCTGGGGAAATAAAAAAGCCCCCGGCTTGTTTGCAGAATCCTACCTCATACAAACACGACGCACCAAAGCACGGCAGCCGGGGGCAAAAGCCTTCCCGTCCGCGCTTTGATGCGTTTATTTATGAGGTAGGATATGCAAAGTTACAAATAATACGCTGAATGACAATTTATGAACTGCTAAAATTTATGTGTGAGCCGTTGGAAAGGCTTTCAAAGGCTGGAATAAAAGCCAATGACCACAAATATGTTGCACTATATGATGACTATCTGGAAGCCCAGAAAACAGGTGAAAAAGTTGGCTACATTGTGGCAATACTTGCGGAACGTTACGGAGTGAGTGAAAGGACTGTTTACGACGTAGTAAAGCGGTTTGGGCAGGACTGCAAAACTCTTTCAGCGTGATGCCGGGCAAAACCTTGTGTAAGGCTCAAAAACGGGCTAATTTCGCGCTTACGAATGGAAAACAAGTATTATAACATCTTAGACAAAATATTGCGCTGTGGAAAGAGGCAGAGCAATAAAAAGGGTGACATAATCTATTTGCTCAATGAGCAGCTAAGTTTGTCGCCTTCTGACCTCTTGAACATCTTTGAGGGTCATAACATAGCACGCAAAAAGCTGCGCAGTGAATTAAGCCTGTTCATGCAGGGAGAACGAGACCTGACGAAATACAGAGAAGCAGGGATAAACTGGTGGGATTATTGCGGGCAAATTCTTATAAACAGTTATCCGACATACTTTGAAAAGTTGCCGGCTTTAATTGCCCAAATCAACAGGGAGAAACGTAGCAGCAAAAACTATGTGCTGTTTTTAGGATCAACAGGTGCGGAAACAAACCAAGCTCCTTGTTTAAGCCTTATTCAGTTCCAGATTGAAGACGGTGAATTGGTTTTGTCAGCCTATCAGAGAAGCAGCGATGCAAACTTAGGTTTACCAGCAGACATTTACCATTTATATTTGATTACGCGACAAATTGAACTGCCATTGAAGTCAATAACGCTGAACCTTGGAAACGTTCATATTTACGCAAACAATGTGGATAAAACGCGTGAACTTCTGGCAGGAAATGAAGCTGTAAGGTTTGAACTGAATGTGTGAAGTCAAGTAAGGTAATAAAAAAGAACGACGCTGATTAAAGACCTGTGAAAAGGTTTTCAATCAGCGTTTAATTTACATTTTACAAAGCCTGAAGCCAAGAGAAAAAAGGAAGCGAAAAAAAGAGAAGTTTTGCTCGTTTCGTTTTCAATTTTTGCACATTTCGTTTTTGCGATTATACTATGAAGAATATAATTCGTAATATTGCAATTGCAAACACTAACATTTACTTTTAATGTCCGTTACATTTAAAACCTCAGAGCCTTTCTACCACAATTTTGACCTAAGCGTGGTAATCCCTTTCTACAGGAAGATGGGGGGTAGGAGCGGGCTTCCCAAAAACAGAAAATATGTAGAGCGTAACGGCATAGAGGTAGTGATTGTTCTCGACACGCCCGAAGAATCTTAGGAATTACAAGACTTTATATTGCAGTATCCATTTGTGAACTGTCGCATTGTGATAGATGTAATAGAGCATAACATTCAATTAGGTAAAATAAAGAGAATATGATTTTAAGATATATATCAACAATCTGCTTCGCCCTAATCGCTTTCGTAGTACAGGCTAAAAGCATATCGGGTGTAGTAATAGACGAGCATACTAAAGAGGCTCTTCCCGGCGTGAATGTCACTTTGGTAAATGATTCTGCCAAGGTGCTTTTGAACACCACGACAAATGGCAATGGTTGGTTTATGCTGAGAGATGTAAAAGTGAATGAAGCCTTTGTCGGTCTCATCTATATGGGATATGAGTCGCAAAAAATCACAGTGAACATCAATGAAGGTGATTTGGATTTGGGAGAAATCAAATTATCACCTAAGAGTACTATGCTTGGTGAAGTGGTGGTCAGTGCTGACAAAGTTATAGAAAAAGCCGACAAATATGTGCTGATTCCGACATTGGCGGAATTAAACAGAGCCTCGGAAACGCTGAATCTTTTGAGTGAAATGAAGGTTAAAATGCCGGGGTTACAAGTAAATGAGGCTCTTAAAAGAGTGTCTGTAGATGGTGGCGGTGTGGTATTTCAAGTGAATGGCAAAGAAGAGTCCTTGTCAAAAGTACAGTCACTTAATCAGCGCGACATTTTAAGGATTGAGTACCGCAACACGCCAGATATCAGATATGCTGACCGTGGAGTGTCCGGAGTTATAAACTTTATAATGAAACCTCGTCAGGAAGGCGGAACAATAATGGTGGAACTTGATGAATCAGTCACATCGTTACGCTCTATTGCGACAATTGCGGGAACTTATTATTACAAGAAATCGGAATGGTCCATCAACTACGGCAACACTTGGCAAAAAAACACCAAGCAGTATTCAGATGCTCAAGAACAATACATAGGCAGAGAAAACATTATTTATCGCAATCAAATAGGGCAACCTTCTTCCATGAGAGATTTCAGCAACAATGTTTCTTTTGGCTATACATATATGTATGACTTGAATACAATGTTGGCGGCTCGTCTCAGTTTCCGAGCGTATGATGGGAACAACCGAAACTATAATATAATGGAGGAAATTATCGGTGATGCCAAGAGCAGATACGAAAAGTACAATCCAAACAAGTCTAAATCACACTCTCCTACACTTGACCTATACTTCCGCAAAAATTTCAGCCAAACGCAATCTTTGGAACTAAATGCTATGGGTACAATTTCAAGTGGAGATTATTCAAGAGAAATGCACTATAAATATGACAGCGGAATAGATTTCAACCAAATAAATCTCACGAACAACGACAGTTGGGCTGCGGCATTAGAAGCTTTGTATTCCTTGAAAATCGGAAAGGTTGACACACGCTATGGTGTCAATTACAGACGGAACCACGCTGAAAACAAGTATTCAGAAAATGGCGCTGAGTTTACTCCCGACCATCAGACAAGGAATAACCTCTACTTTTATGGGGATCTCGCAGGAAGATGGAACAAATTGGGATATACTTTTAGCGTTGGCGGAAAATATTTTCACAACACCGGACTGTCAGGCAGTGAACATTATTTGAAGTTTAAAGCGTTAGGCACTCTCAATTTCAAGATAGACAAACATTGGAGCGCCAATTATCTCTATATGTACAGCCCGGATATGCCGCCATTGTCTGCTATGAATGATGACGTACACACCATTGATGACATATCGCTACAAATGGGAAATTTATACATAAAACCAAGCACTTATCAGCGACACCGTTTATACGTAAGGTATAATACCGGAAATTTCTATGCAACGGCATGGGGCAGCTACAGCCGTACAGACAATTCATTAAACTCCGTGTGGTATTACGATGATGACCCTTCAAGCAAGTATTACCAAATGTTTATCAACAAGACGGAAAATGGGAATTACACCGACAATATCAGTACGCAGTTGGATTTAAGTTATCAAAATCTGTTCAATCACCTCACATTGTCGGCATCTGTCGGTTGGGATAAATACAACGTGTCTGACAAGGCGGAGTACAACTCCCTGAACAAGGTATGGGCAAGTATCAGCGCAAACGCCTACTTCGGGAATTGGACAATCTATGCCAACTATTCCGTTGCTCCGCGTTACAGCCTTGACGGACGCACATTCTGCCGCGACATTCGTTTCGATTATTTCGGAGCAAAATACAGGTGGAAAGATTTCTCGTTTGGAGCAAGAATGGTCAACGCATTCACGAAAAGAGGTTTCCAGCAGGAAACAGAGACCCCGTCAAAGGTACACCCAATTTCTAAAACATTCTATATAAAAGATTTCGCCAATATGGTAGAGCTGAATATCGTTTACAGAATCAGTTTTGGCAAATCATATCAGCGTGCAAACCGCACTTTGCAGAATAATGGAGTTGATACGGGCGTAAATGTCAAATATTAATTAAACTATAGCCCATGTCACGCTTTAAGTTATATCAACAACTGGAAATGTCGGATTGTGGTCCTGCATGCATACAAATGGTGTGTGCATACTATGGTAAAGAACATTCTCTGCAGAGTATAAAAAAAGAAATAAGTGTTTCGAGAATAGGCGTGACAGTTGGAGATGTTAAGAGAACCTGTGAAAAATTTGGATTATTCACATTGGCTGTACGAGGAACGGTTGAACAGTTAAGCAAAATTTCCTCTCCAGCAATATTGCATTGGAGAGGAAACCATTTTGTGGTTCGATATTGTGTAAAGCTAAAAAAAACAAACAAGCAGAATATTTTATTGCTGACCCATCAATAGGTAAGATTGAATTCTAAGAGAAGGAATTTGCGCAAAGTTGGCAAAGTGAAGAATGTGAAGGAGTTGCGATTTTACTTAAACCCACTAAGCACTTCTACTGTGCAAAATTTGAGAAGGAAAAGACCGATTGGTCAATTGCCAGAACTGTACTTAAAAATGTTGAGGACATCACCAAAAGCGTCACCTCCTTCTGGAAGAGCTATACGGTCCCCGACTTTCTTCAGATGAACAACGAGCTCCCTTTCAGGACATGTCCGCTGATAGGGGATTACAGAGTCCTCCCTCTTAAAAAATCTAATTTCTAACTTCTAATTTCTTTAAATGCTCCTTATTGCTGTTGACTGTGGGGGTGGTGATGGTGTAGTTTTACGGCTAAAAAACAGCAATGGATAAAATTGAAAAACACGATAATACCGAATTTACTATCGATGTGCAGGCTTTGGCGGCGGAAAACCGTAGTCGCAACGAGGGACTGCAAGTGCCTTACGACCCACTCACGGGTGAGGGGTGCTGCGGAGAGCGCCGACTGGTGAGCGTGCCTGTGGCTGGTGAGGTGTGGCTTCCGGTGCCGATGCTTAGCGAGGTGCCACTCGACATGCTGAGCGAAGAGTTGACCTATCAAAAAACACGCATCAAGTACGACTTTGAATATTGGTGTGCCACTTGTGCCACCGTGCGCGACAAGGTGAGCGGACGCAACGTGAAATTGCGCCTGAATGCTCCACAGCGCCATGTGCTTGCCGATTTAGAGCGTCAGCGGTTGGCAGGCAAGGGCGTGCGCATGATTTTGTTGAAAGCGCGCCAATGGGGTGGCTCCACGTTGGTGCTGATGTATATGGCGTGGATTCAACTGGTGCTTCGCCGCAACTGGAACAGCATCATTTGTGGCCATAAGCGAAGCACATCGAGCGTGATTAAGGGCATGTACACCAAACTCCTGCAACACTATCCCAAGCAACTGCTCGACGACGACAAACCTCTTGAATTTAAAACCTTTGAGGGTAACACCAATGCCAAGATAATCACAGGACGCGACTGCCTGGTGCTGATGGGCACGGCGCAGGTGGATGATGTGGTGCGCGGCTACGATATAGCCATGGCGCACATGAGCGAAGTGGCGTTTTGGCCATCTTCCACCATGCGCAACCCCGAAGATGTGATGCGCTCGGTAGATGGCTCGCTGCTGGTGGGCGGTTTGACGGTGGAGGTGCTTGAATCCACGGCAAACGGCATCGGCAATTATTTTCACAATGAGTGGCTACTCTCGGTGAATGGCGAGACCGACAAGCATGCTGTATTCATTCCGTGGTATGAGATTGAAATCTACCGTTTGCCGGTCGATGAGGCGGAAATAGCGGATTTGTGGAAAAGTTTCGACGACTACGAGCGCAACCTCTGGCGAATAGGGTGTACGCTGGAAATGATCAAGTGGTACCACGAAAAGCGCAAGAGTTACCAGTCGCACCACAAGATGATGGCGGAGTTTCCCACCAATTCCACCGAGGCGTTCAGCACTTCGGGCAGATGCGTGTTTTCGCTCTCGCGCCTTGATGCCATGCGCACACAGTGTTGTGAGCCATTGGCGAAAGGTGAGTTGAAGAAGGTGAACGGCAAATGGCGCATAATCGACGAAGGCAAGCCACGCCTGAAAGTGTGGAAAATGCCCACCACCGATAGGCTGGAGAGCAAATATGTGGTGGGTGTGGACATTGGCGGACGCAGCGCAAGTGCCGACTATTCCGTGATTTCGGTAATCGACTGCCACGACCGCATTTGTGAAACGGTGGCGCAGTGGCGTGGGCATATCGACCACGATTTGCTCATTGAAAAGGCGATAGCCATAGCCTCGTTCTACAACCAGGCATTGCTGGTGGTGGAGAGCAACACGCTCGAAACGCACGCTTCCGACGGCAAGTCGGCTTACCTGCTTCGTCGCTTGAAAGATGAATATAGCAATGTGTTTCGCCGAAAAACGGAACCACACGGCTTCAAGGTGGGTTTCCAGACCAATGTGCTCACGAAGGCGCAAGTCGTCAATCATTTGGTGACGATGGTGCGCGAGGGGCTTCTGGTGGAGCACGACAGCGATGCCATCGATGAGATGAGTTGGTTTGAGGAACGGCTGGGTGGCGGCTTCGGTGCCATCGACGGCAAACACGATGATATGGTGATGTCGCGTGGCATCGCCCTGCTGGTCAACCACGTTTACGCCAACACCTACTCCAACTGTAGCGATTTCCCCACTTCCTCCACCTCTACGCCCACCGATTCCACGCCACTCGACACCGTGTTCACCAACCAATAGCCTTCTCACACGGATTATTTTTGAGCGTTTTTTTTGAGCCACAAATTAGCACAAATTTTCACAAATTATTTTTTGTGGGAATGGAAAGATACCGGCTCAGAGGGCAGCCATGGGGAAACAGAAACAATGGCAGAGGCGGGCATCGGAGATGCCAGATGATGCGAAACACCATGCAAGCGTCCTTGTGCGCAAGGACGCGCAGCTTGGTGATAGCAATGAGCCACAATATGAGCCTCGGAGAGGGTCGGTCGTGGTATCAACCTATTCTTCACTATCATAACCGACCCTCTCCGAGGCTCGAACCACCACATGTTCTTGTCACCAAGCTGCGCTCAATCGCGCTGCGATTTTCGCTTGCATGGTGTTTCGCATGATGCGGCATCTCCGATGCCTTGGGCTTCAAATTTTTATATGGTTGAGATTTGCTGGATTTTCCCACACAGACTTGCTAAAATATACGCCTATCCCTACTGATTTTCCACTGAACCAAAACACCCTAATCCATTTCAATCCGATTAACAAAAAATCTGTTTAATCCGTTGAATCTGTGTGAGCCAAAAAAAAACTGTGGGAGGTGGAGTGAGGCATGGGCGCAAAAAAAAGGGACAGTCTCACGACTTTCCCATTTCCTTAAATACACAATTATCTATAAAACAACTATTTTGAACCATGTTTAAAAAGATTTGCTCCAGAGGTGTTACCCCCTTGACGGGGCAAATCTATGCGTTATTTGTATTCTGTTTACAACCCAACCCATGGCTATTATGCAGCTTCTTAACGATGCCATAGGCTGGAGCGTGATATGTTATATTTATATCCCCTACGTCAATTGGTCGATGCGTTTTGACGACCTTGAATAACAAATAACGCTGCAAAGATACAACAAAAAACCATATCAGCAAGCATTTGTATTAAAAAATATCACTTTTTATAGCAAAAAGTGATATTTTTGTTATTTTTGGTGACGGATACGGTTATCTATGCGTTTCAGTATTAATATACAGGTCGGCAGAATAAATAACCGTGCCTGCTGGCGCAGTACCCTCTACAGATAGCCTCACGGTGCGTACAGGCGGAGAAATGAGGGGCAGGGCGATAGGAGCGTTGACCTCGCCATCCACTTTTGCCGAGCAGATGGTGAAGCCGCATTTGCTTTCGCCTTGTTCGCCGAGCACCGTGAGCCGCAGGTGAAGATTTGAGCCAAAAACATTCCAGATGATGCGTGCTGGGCGTTGCTGCATATCAGCCGAAAGCATGATGGGGTGGGAGAGGTATTTCACTGTTTGCTCTGTTGGCACCGATGCGCAGATGTTGAGCACGCTGCCGTCGGGCATCACAGCCAGCGCCGACTTGCCGTCGTAGTACATTGAATCCACATTCAGCGTGAGACGCGAGAAAAACCCATCGCCGTCGGTGATGTGGAGTGATCCGTCGGGGGAGAGTGTCCAAAGTTCGTGTTCGGCATCGTTCCACGCCATGTCGGCAGTTTGCCATTGGGGAATCACCACCCGAATTTTCGAGCCCTCGATGCTGCACAGTTGCTGATGTGTGCTCGTAAACCATATTTTACCGCCACCGCTGATGGGACGCGTATGGGCATCGAGCGCTTTGCGGCTCATCAACTTCGCCTCGCCCAGCGCACCGCTACTCGATTGCGGAATCACGAATATGCCTTGATCGGTGAACACATACAGCGGATGCCGCCCGAAACCACTCGAATAAATGGGGCGTTCGGTGGCAGCCAAAGCCACGATTTCGGCACCAGTCACCGTTTGGCTATATTCGGCGATGAGCGGTTGGGCGATGTGGCTCACCGTCAGCCGCCCAGGAGAAAGCACCACCGCCGATTGTGTGACGGCGAGGCTTGGGCTTGACGGATCAAACGAGGTGGGTAGCAGATTTGCGGTGTAGGTGGCAGCCAGAGCGCAAGCGTGCACAGGCGTGAGTGGACAGTCGATGGCTTTTGTGGTTTGCCCTGATGCCACCTCAATGCGAAGTGCGCTGGCGGCACCGTGTGGAGCGCAAACGAGCGGATTCACCGCCGATGGAGTGAAAGGGTAGGAGTGAGAGCTGACAATAGTGGCATCGCCTTGGCTGGTGCTCACTCGCTCAATGGTGGTGATGGTGCAAGGCGTATTGCTAAACGGAGCCATCAGTAGTGCCGAAGTGTGCCACGCCGCCCTCAGTCGCTCGTTACCGCCACCTTGCCACAGTCTGCCGCCGTGCGCCATAGTGTAAGCAGGCAGATGCTCGGTGCTACTTCGGCGTGTGATGGCGGCGCAGTCGCTCGTGGTGAGCGTATGGGCAAAAGTGGTGCTTTGCTGGAGCGTGAAAGTGGGAATGTCGGGCAAAACCGAAGTGGCATTTTTGCTGATGCCCCACGCCCGAAACTCATGTTTCGCCAGTGCCGCAATATCGGAGCAAGAGGCTATCAAATGCCAGTTGCCGAGCATCAGTTCGTCAATAATGGCGCTTTTCTCGCGCGGCTCAGGTCCCAACTCCGCAACGTAGCGTCGGGTGCCCACGTTGGTGGTGGCTATGCGGTAGTCGAGCAGCGAGGTGTCGGCGATGTCGGCTTCATCCGTCACGAAAATGTCGACCGACTGAATCAGCCTCGCCCATTCCGCCGCCACGCCATTCACCACGCTAATGCCCAACTTAAAGCAGGGCAGCGAGAGCGTGGCGGCACCGATGCCTGTGAATTGCCCACCGCCAGTCACCGCCTCGCTCTCGATGCGATAGTGCGTTTTCACCGTGTCGTGCCCAATCATCACGGGTGCGCTGAGCCATAGGTATTCGCCACCGGTCATTCTCACGGCATAGCGAGCCAAAATCGGGCGCGTGTATGCCCCTGTGCCTTTCGCCGCCTTTTGCAACTGCTGATAGGAGCGGCGTACGACAGCAGCCAGCGCACGCACATCGGCAGAGGGCAGGGGCGCACGCCAATTATTGAGCGGCGTGGCGAAGTCGTAGGGCAAAATATCCTCCTTCACCGTGCCAGTGCTCACAGCCGACAGGTGGAGTTCGGGTAAAGCGTCGGAGAGGTTGAGGCGAGTAGGCGTGCCACCGTGACTGGTGAAATAGAGTGCGCCATCGGTAGTGTTCACCACCAAAAACTGCTCAATGCTGTGCGCTTCCAGCACCTCGGCATCGCAATGGTGAAAAAGCGAGCCACGGAAATAAAGGTCGCCCTCGTGCGTGGTCACATAGCCGCCATCGGAGTGGATGCAGATGATGCGATGGCCAGTTGGCACATTCCCCACCTTTTCAGGGTTGCCCACCACCTCCACGCTTTTGCATCGCCTACGCAGGTTCACTGCTTGCAGAGCCTCGCCCACAGGAGCCGCTTCTTCGTTGTGGAAAAAAGATGCGGCAGATGGACTAATAGTCATGTGTTTCATAATAGTTTTTCAGATTTAAAATGAATAAATGCCCCAAATGTAGCACACCCCACCGCGCACCGCAATGCCAATAACGTGATATGCAAAAAAAAGATGATGTTTTTTGAATAGAATTTGCTTTTTTTTTTATATTTGCAAAAAAAAGTATCATTAAAACAATCATGTTATGAAACAGTCGTTTATGTTAATTTTGATGGCAGTGTGTGGCTTTGTTGGCAATGCTGCCGCTCATGAGTATATGCCTTTGGTGGAAGAGGGCAAGACTTGGCATTACAAGATGCCTTACGACACGGCGGGCACGGCTATGTGCAATGAGGGCTCCACCGAGTGCACACTCACGATGAGAGGCGACACTGTGATAGATGGTTTGACCTATAAGAAAATTTTCTTTGCCGACCGCAAAGCACCAAACATGGCGTGGCCAGTGGCGTATATGCGCGAGGAAAACAAGGTGGTGACGGCAAAAAGCAATACAGAGGCGGTGAATTGGTTGCGGAATACAAATCGCACGTGCCATGACTACAGGGAGTTTATGTTTGTGGAAAACTTGATATACGACTTCAACGACTATTCTTCTCCCAATCTTGCTGACTCTATTTTCAGATTTCCAGAGTCGCCAACCATGGAGATGACAGTGGACAATAGAGATGGATTTTCCAGACCTGCGGCATATTGGAGAAGTGATAATCCCCCATATATAGGTAAAGATTGTACCGAGGTTTGGGTGACTGAAGGTATTGGATTAGATGGTGCGACAACCACAGGTGTGCAACTTCTCAGATTGAATCAAAACGTGGTGGGTTGGCATGGTATGACCACTATTTTCGGATTTCTTCAATATGTGACCAATGCCGACGGTGAGGTTATATATAAGGGGCGTTTCGCTAAAAGCGAGCCGACGGCTGTGCATGATGTCGTCACCAGAGCCGAGGTCGTGTCGGAAGAATATTACAGCGTGAACGGTGTGAAACTCACTGCTCCGATGGGCGGAATTTGCATAAAAGTGACCCGTTTCAGCGACGGCAGCACCCAAGCCACAAAAGAAATCAGGTAATTCCACCGATTTCTGAAAATAAATGCAAAAAATATTTGCAAATATAAAATTTGCGTGCTACATTTGAACATCGAAATGAGAACATAGTTTTCTGATGATATATATGTTTTTATAGATTGTAGATTTTTTAAGGAGCCCACGCTGTGAAGCGCAGGCTCCTTAATTACTTTTCCCCCATCGCTTAGCCTCACACAGATTCTACTTTTGGGTTCACACAGATCTCACAGATCTCACAGTTTTTGCTTTAGTGGGTGGGAAATCTCACAGATGCTCTCCGCCAGTTTGCTCCAAAGGCTCACACGGATTCAACAGATTCAACAGACTCAACTTCTATTGAGAAATCTGTTTAATCCGTTGAATCTGTGTGAGATATATTATAATAATTCTGTGAGATCTGTGGGATCTGTGTGAGGTGAGGTGTGTGGGGGGATTAGGCGAGGCGGGCGGCGGCGAGGGTGAAGAAGGAAATGCTGATGTCGGGGATATGGCACAGGCTTTCGGCACAACTGAGAAGCGTGGCACCAGTGGTAATCACATCGTCGATAATCATCACATGCTTGCCCACGAGCGTTTCATCTGCTTCGGGGATTGAGGCGTATAGCCCTTTCGTGTTTTGGCGGCGTTCAAAAGCCGATTTGTGCGTCTGTGTGGCGTGGCCTTTCACCGCGTCGATGGCCTCGTAAACAGGAATCTGGGTGGCATCGCTGATGCCGAGGGCTATGTAAAGCGCTTGATTGTAGCCGCGTTTTGCCAATTTGCCGATGTGAAGCGGCACAGGTATGAGGTAGTCGATTCCGTCCCAAAGGCCGCTGTCGGCTGTGGATTCGGCGTAACGCCTTGCCAGCCATCGTCCCATGTCGGGCACGTTGCGATATTTAATGTCTTGAAGAATCTGCGAATAGGGAGCGTTGCGCTCATAGAAAAAGTAAGCCGAGGCACGCTCCACCGGCACAGCACCCACAAAGCGTTGCGCCATATTGTTGAGCGGAACAGCCTCATACATGGTGCGTGGCATGTCCATCAGGCACCTTCGGCAGATGTAGCGTTCGCCACCATCGAGAGCCTTACCGCACACCGGGCAGGTGCGAGGCATCAGAATTTGGACTGTGGATTGCAGAATCTCCTTGATGTTCATCGCTTTAGGCATCGCTATCACCGCCCATCACCTCGTCGATGACAGGGTAGAAAACATTTGGCTCAAAACCGCGAGAAGCGGCAAATCGCATCATCGAGGCACGCGCCTGCATAGGCTCTTTGCCCCTCACATCACGCCATTTGGCTTGCAGCAAACGGCGAAGCGTGGCGATGTATTCTTCCTCGTTCACCTCGGCAAGCACCGCTTCGATATGGCTTTTGCCTATGCCCTTGCTTTTGAGCATAAAAGCCACCTTGATGCGCCCCCAGCCGTTGAATCGCATTTTGTCGCGGCAGTAGGCGCGGGCGTATCGCTCATCGTTGAGGTAGTTTTCGCTCATCAACTGCTTCATTACGCCGTCGGCTTCTTCGGTGGTTAGTCCCCAGCCTGTGAGTTTGGCATAGATGTCGCCGCTGGCTTGCTCCGAGCGTGCGCAGAGAGCCGCCGCCTTGTTGAGAGCGGCAGTGGGAGATATGGGCTTTCGGGGTGGTCGATTTGTCATGAGTGATATGTGTTGATATACACAAAATTACAAAAAAACGCCCGAATTATAGTTATTGTGACTGATATTATTCGTAATTTTGTGCTAAATTTTAAATATCAATCCTATCAAACATACGATCATGAAAAAATTAGATCTTCTTCTTGCGGAGAAATTGCTTAAAATCAGTGCGATAAAGCTTCAACCAGATAGCCCTTTCACTTGGGCGAGCGGTTGGAACTCACCAATTTATACCGACAACCGACTGACGCTGTCGTATCCAGAGGTGCGCAACTTCATTAAGGTGGAACTTTCACGCCTTATTCTCGAAAACTTCGGCGAAGCTGAAGTGGTGGCTGGCGTAGCTACTGGCGCTATTGCTCAAGGTGCGCTCGTGGCCGATACTTTGGGAAAACCTATGGTGTATGTTCGTTCGGCTCCAAAGGACCACGGTTTGGAAAATCTGATTGAAGGCAACATTAAGCCCGGTCAGAAAGTGGTGGTGGTGGAAGACCTCGTGTCCACTGGCAAGAGCAGCTTGAAGGCTGTGGAGGCTTTGCGTATGGCAGGCGCCGATGTGGTGGGTATGGTGGCAATCTTCACCTACGAGTTCCCACAAGCCGTTGAAGCCTTTGAAAAGGCAGGCGTGGAACTGGTGACACTGAGCGGATATAGCGCAATGATTAAGGCCGCAGTTGAAACCAAATATATCAAAGCGAGTGACGAAGCACAGCTCCAACTCTGGCGCGAAGACCCAGAAAACTGGACCCCTGCTGTGGTGAATATTGACTAATAAAATTCTTATTGAGATACACATTTTTATATGGAGACATACAAAAGTGACAAGCATGTGATTGATTGCGACATCGCTACGGTGTATAGCAAACTGTCGAACCCTGAGGTGTTTCGCCGCCACATGGAGGAAAACATCGACAAACTTCCTGAAGAGGCTCGCACTCACCTTCAGAACCTGAAATTTGAAGAAGGCGGTGTGGTGATTGAATCGCCAATGGGACCTCTCAAATTGGGCATCGTAGAAACGGTGGAACCATCGAAAATCGTGTTCGGTGCGGCACAGTCGCCAGTGCCATTCGGTTTGGTGATTGAGTTGAAAGAAATCGATGCAGAGCACACCGAGAGCGTGACCGCCCTCCAACTCGATCTCCCTATCATGCTTCGTGCCATGGTGGGTAGCAAACTGAAAGACGGAGCCAAGAAGTTTGGCGAAATGATTGCACGCTTGCCTTACAAAAATTTGTAATCAAGATTTCAAATCATGTATAGTAAAGGGGATTGAGCATGGCTCTTTCCCCTTTACTAAATCTTTTCCCTATTTAAAAATTGCGGAAATATGGAAATTAGGAAAAAATGTGGCCTTGTGCTTGAAGGCGGAGCCTACCGTGGCATGTTTACCTGCGGGGTGCTCGATGTGATGATGGAAAACGGCATCAGGGTAGATGGTGCAGTGGGCGTGAGTGCCGGCGCGGCATTCGGTGTGAACTATTGCAGCGGTCAGATTGGGCGTGCGTTGCGCTACAATCAGCGTTTCGCTCGCGACAAGCGTTACAGCGGTTTGCGTTCGCTGTTCACTACTGGCGACTTCTATAATGCGGAGTTTTGCTACCATGTGGTGCCCACGGTTTACGATGTGTTTGACTACGACGCATTTTTGGCTTCACCGATTGATTTCCATGTGGTATGCACCGATGTGCAGACAGGCAAACCGGTGTATCACATTCTCCGCGACCCCGACATACACGAGGCACTGGAGTGGATTCGCGCGTCGGCATCGATGCCGATGGTGTCGAACATTGTGGAAGTGGGCGGCTATCGTTTGCTTGATGGCGGAATGGCCGACAGCATACCCCTCCAATACTTCGAGAGCGTGGGCTATGGGCGCAACATCGTGGTGCTCACCCAGCCCGAAGGCTTCGTGAAGCAAGTCAGCAAAGCCATGCCGCTCATCAGGCTGATGCTTCGCAAATATCCGAAAATGATTGATGTGATGGCACGCCGCCACGAAATGTATAACGCCGAACTTGAGTATGTGGCAGCGCAAGAAAAGGCAGGCAACGCCCTCGTGATTCGTCCACCCCAAAAACTGGAGATAGGCCATACCTGCCACGACCCCGAACTGATGGCAAAAACCTACCACCTCGGTCGTACCCAAGCCATCGCCCACTTGCAGTCCCTAAAGCAATTCACCGCCTCCAAATAACCTATAAATCAGCCCAATGAGGCAGAAAAAAACACCTATTTAATCCATTTTAATCCAATTTACACCAATTTGAAAAAACAGGTGATAATGGATTTTTAATTGGATTAAATAGGTGCTTTGCTTATTATAGGAGCACTCGGAGTACTCGGAGCACTCCGAGGTTCTAATTTCTAATTTCTTTTTCGGTGATTTTTTGGCTGTCCATGGCTCGCCAAACGTAGGCGATGTAGGCGAGGACGAATGGCACGAGCAGCGACACCACGCTCATCACTTGCAGGGTGAATTGGCTCGAAGAACTGTTGCGGATAGTGAGCGAACTGTTCACGTCGAGCAGCGATGGATAGAAGGCTGTGTCGTTGTAGCCAAGCACCCAAAACAGGCTGAGCACCACCAGCACCGCACCGATGCCCACTGCCCAAATGCCCTTGTTCCATTTGGCTTTCGTGAGCAGCGTTTTGGCTATGCCCCAAAGTGCCAGCACCACGCCAGCGAGCAGCACGATAAGGCACCACCACATGTCGATGAAATTGTGCAGATATTTGTAGTCGGTCCATTGTGCGGCACCGTTTTGGGTGTCAACACCGCCCGATGTGAGAATCAAAGCGGCACTCACCACAAACGTGAGCACAAACACACCACCATTCACCATCAACTGCTTGAGCTGGTGGCTGTGCAGTTTTTCATCGTCGATATTGTTGATAAAATAGAGCGAAGCCAAAGTGCGCGCAAGGAAAAGCACCATCACGCCAAACACCAGGTTTTTCCAGCAAGCAATCGCCTCAAGTCCGTGCAGCGGACCCCAAGTGGAAATGGTGGCAGCCTCCACATCAAGAATCTTGTTTTTGGTCACGCAAAATTCATTGCCGAAAAACATACTGCCCACAGCCACACCAAGCAACAGCGGGCCGAGCACGCCATTGATGAAGAGCAGCGCATCGTAGAAGCGTGTGCCATACACATTGCCCTTTTTGGCGCGGTATTCGTAGGATATGGCTTGAATCACGAAGCTGAATAGAATGAGCATCCACAGCCAGTAGGCACCGCCAAAACTGGTGGAGTAGAACAGTGGGAATGATGCGAAAAACGCACCGCCAAAAGTCACCAGAGTGGTGAAAGTGAGTTCCCATTTGCGCCCTAACGAGCTAATCATCAGCGTGCGCTGGGTGGCATCTTTCTCTCCGAAAAGCATCGACTGACCGCCCTGTACGAAAAGAAGAAACACGAGCAGGGCACCAAGAATGGAAATGATGAGCCACCAATAGTTTTGTAGGATTTCAAGTGTCATAGTTGTCAATGTTTTACGGTGTCGAGATTTTGTTTTGATTTTTCTGCTATTTGCTTCATGATGATGCTCACATCGGCAATGAGCAGAGCGGTGAAGATGAATGCGAACACCCAGAAGGTGATTTGCACATATCCTGCGCTGAGGTCGCTGATAGCCACTTTGTTGGGCATCAGGTCTTGAATAGTCCAAGGCTGGCGGCCCACTTCTGCCACAATCCAGCCACATGCGCTACACAGGTAGGTGAGGGGAATGGTGGCGATGGCGAGCATGTGCCACCACTTTGCCCAGCGTGCCTTTTCCAGCAACTGGCGTTTGTAGGCAAACACGAGTGCCAAGATCATAAACACCATCAAATATCCACCCACAGTCACCATCAGGTGGAAGGTGTAGAACGTGAGGGGAATGTTGGGCACTGCCTCTTGTGGCGTGTCGAGATAGCCGTAGCCGAAATAGGGGTAGTTGGCTTCAATCGCCTTGCTGGCTTCAGCCATGGCAGTCTTGTCGCCCATCTGCACTGCTACATGGTGTGCGGCAACCGCCTCTTTTGCCATTTTTCCTCGCTTCATGCGCTCGGCGTACGACACGGTGTTGATAGCATTGCCGTCGCGGTCCATCGAAATGCCGTTGATAATATCGTTCACGCCCGGCACAAACGATTGTGGGTCGTGGTTGGCAAGGATTGAAAGTCCGTATGGAATGGCAATTTTCATCAAATATGGGTCTTCATCGTTGTCCACCGTCTTTTCAGGGTTGAGAATACCGAATGCCACAATTTCCTGTCCGTGTTGCCCTTTGTACAGGCCCTCCATCGCCGCCAGTTTCATGGGTTGGCGTTTAGCCACGGTCACAGCCGAGGTGTCGCCCGAAATGGAGGTGAGCACAATGCCGATAAAGCCTACCCATGCGCCCACTTTCAGGCTGCGGAAGCAGTGGTCGGCATTGCGTTTGCGAAGCAGCATCCATCCCGAAACGCCCACAACAAACACGCCGGCAAGGGTCCACGCGCTCAGCACGGTGTGCAGCACCTTGCTCAATGCCATAGGCGAGGTTGCCACGGTCCAAAAACTGGTCATTTCGTTGCGCATGGTTTCGGGGTTGAAGGTGCAGCCCACGGGGTCTTGCATCCAAGCGTTTGCCACCAGAATCCAATAGGCGGAAATGCTTGCGCCGATGGCAGTGAGCCAAGTGGCGACGAGGTGGAACTTTGGTGAAACACGGTTCCAGCCGAAAAACATCACAGCAATGAAGGTGGACTCCATAAAGAATGCCAAGATACCCTCCACGGCAAGCGGTGCGCCGAAAATGTCGCCCACAAACCAACTGTAGTTCGACCAGTTGGTACCAAACTCAAATTCGAGTATGATGCCCGTGGCAACACCGATGGCGAAGTTCACGCCAAAAAGCGTCATCCAAAATTTTGTGGTGGCAAGCCACTTCTCGTCGCGAGTGCGATAGAAGATGGTTTCCATAATGGCGATAATCACGCCCAGCCCAAGAGTGAGCGGCACGAAAAGCCAGTGATAGATGGCGGTGAGTGCGAATTGCGCACGCGACCAATCGACTACGTTAGTTAGTTCTTCCATATAAGTATTAATCGTTACGTTTTATTATCGTTACATTTGTTATCGTTTTGTGATTGGATAATTTGTGCAGTTTGTGACTGCACAATTATGTCCACCACTTCCGTAAATTGGTGCTCTTGGGGATTGTTTGTCAAATCGTTATTAATATTCATCGTCCTTGAATTTGTTATCGTTTTGTGATTTGTTCTCTCACGTATTCCGCTTTCCCCTGGTCGCTGTCGGCTTTTCCAGCAAGGAAGTCGGGGAAAAGCAACCATTTGAGAATCAAGAAAAACACCACCAGTTTCACCGCAATAATCGCCCAAAGCGTGCGCCCCACGGTCATACTGCGAAAACCATTGCGGTAGAACCGAAACACCCTTACGAGTAAATTAGGTTGTGAATAGGCGTCGTTTGATTTGTTCATGAGAGTTCGTGGTTGATATTCTGCAAATATAGCGATTTTTTTTTAAATGTAGTGCCCAGTTTTTTTATTCATCCATCAAATTTGGTTTTTCTGTAAGGCATTGTGTAATCCTGGGTTTTGAAATACGCTTTTTGCATGTAATAATGTAACTTAATTCCCGAAAAGTGTCATTTGTGTCACTTTTCGGGAATTGGAGGGGATGCTATCAACAAGGAATTAGTTAAGAGATAGCGTTTTTTGCAATGATATACGAGCAGTCCTCTAATCAAAATAATGATTGTAAAAAATCCCATAGGGATTTGATGTGTGTAGGCAGGTATGCAGAAAAGATGTAATGGAGCGAAGCAAAATGGAATCTTTTCGAAATGCCTGCAATAGATATGCCAGCGTTATGCATTCCAGCGGAATGCGACACCACCAAATATCCTTTTGCCAACGAAATCGCATCCCGCTGGGATGCATATTGTTATGCGACATTTGCAGGCATTTCGCTTCGGCTATGCTCCATTTCGCTTCGCTCATTTCGCATAACCTTCGCTGCATACCTGCCTACACACATCAAATTCCTAACGGAATTTCATTCCATCGCATATCTTCTTTGGTGCAACTTTCAAAACTCTATTTATAGTTTTGGGGTGATGGGGTGGGGGAAATTTTTTGGTGATTTGATATTCCGATAATTTGCAGTAATTTTGCAGTAATGACAACCGAACAGATAATTATAGAGTTAAAGCACCGTTTGCAGGAGTGCTATGATGTGGCAGAGGCTAACGCCTTGGCACGCATGGTGGTGGAGGAAGTGCTACACTACAGCCCTGTGGATGTGCTTTTGCGCGGAAATGTGGAGCAAGACGAGGTGTTGGTGGAGCGCATTCGCAGTATTGCCGACAGACTGTTCAAGGGCGAACCTATCCAGTATATTTTTGGTCATGCGCGCTTCCATGGGCATGAGTTCAAGGTTACGCCAGCCACCCTTATTCCACGCCCCGAAACGGAGTTGCTGGTGGATATGATTACCGACGATGTCGGTGGCGTCGCCGACCTTCGTGTGCTCGACATAGGCACCGGCAGCGGTTGTATCGCCATTTCGCTGGCATTGGCACTGCGCTGGCCAGAGGTCGAGGCATTCGACATCTCTGCTGAGGCATTGGCGGTGGCAAAGGAGAATGCCGCATCGCTCAAGGCCAAGGTGGATTTCGTGCAAACCGATATTCTAACCGCTGTGCCAGAGGCTGATAGCCTTGATGTGGTGGTGAGCAATCCGCCCTACATTTGCGACAGCGAGCGTGCCGGCATGGAGCGCAATGTGCTGGAGCACGAGCCAGCCACAGCCTTGTTTGTGCCCGATGCCGACCCTCTGCTCTTCTATCGTGCCATTGCCAAATACGCCGCCGTGGCATTGAAACCAGCTGGGCGTATCTATCTGGAAATCAACCGCCGATTTGGTGGTGAAACCTGCCAATTGCTTGAGGAAAACGGCTTCGAGCAGGCACAGGTCATTCGTGACCAGTTTGGCAACCCACGCTTCGTGAAAGCCCTGCTCCCAGCTCGCGACTGAACCCAAATCGGTCATTAGACCGAGTAAGGATTTTTCAGATTACTTCTTGCGGTCTTTCGGCTTTTATAAGATGCCTTTCGCTTGTTTTTAATTCGTAATAGCTCGCTATCACTCATTAAAAGACAAGCAAAACTCATTCTTCTAAAACTCCGAAATACCACAAGCCCTAATGACAGATTCGGGTTGAACAAAATGCGCTGTGAAAGTGTGAGCTACAAGGCTGAAATGCGTTAAAAAGGTGTAAAAAAATGCCTATACTCCTTTAATATCTTAATTTGTGGAAATTGTTTGCCGCTTTAATATTAATTTTACAACCTGAAAAATACGTTGGGTTCGCGCGTGTTATTAATAAAATACACGTTTGAACCCCGATTTTTGCTGAATTTTTTGTAAATTTGTACTTTCAAAGCAAACTCAATTAGATGAACAAGAAATATTCTATATACATGGTGCTGGCGATGTTTCTCACACTTGCCATTAGCTCATGTAACTCCTCAAATGACGATCCAACTTCGGGTGAAATAATTTCATCAAGCAGCAACACATCCACGTTGGTGTCGAGTTTTACATTAGGAAGCAACAAAAAGGTGCTCTACAACCTTGATTCTGTGTATTTTTCCATTGATCAGGAAAAAAATCTCATCTACAACGCCGACTCTCTGCCAAAAGGCACAGATGTGTCGCACCTCACCGTGTCGGTCAATTTCCCCACAGCGGTAGGCAAGGCGGTGTTTAAGGTGAAAGACAGCAAGTGGATGAAGGATAAAGACGTGGAATACACCAGCGAAACCACTGACAGCATCGACTTCACCAGCCCTGTGGAACTGGAAATCACTTCGCAAGACGGCAAGGTGATTCGCTCCTACACAGTGAGCGTGAATGTGCACAACATGAAGCCCGACTCGCTCTACTGGGACCAGCGCGCACGCCGCGACCTGCCCAACACCAGTGGCTATCCAAGAGCCGAAAAGGCTGTGGCTCAGAACGGCAAATACTTCTGCCTCGTGGCTGACAATTACGGATATGTGCTTTCCACTGCCACCAACCCTGGTCAAGGCACTTGGGAAAAGAAGAATGTGGCATTTGATTTCACTCCTAACGTGCAATCGCTCGTAGCATCAAACGATGCGCTCTATATCCTCTCCATTTCTGGCGTGCTTTACAAGAGTACCGATGAGGGCACCACTTGGACCAACTGCTCCGTGACTTGGCGCAGCATCAAGGGCGCATACGAAGGTAAGGTGCTGGGTGTACTGAAAGACGGAAACGAATACAAATACGACGAATATCCACGTGGCAACTATGTGCCAAAGGCTATTGATGCCGCTTTCCCAATCACTGGTTCTTCTGAATTTGTGATGGCAAGCAACTCTTGGACCGACGCTCAGCAAGGTATGATTGTGGGCGGTTTGACCAAAGACGGCAAATTGTCGAAAGCCGTATGGGGCTATGATGGCAAGACTTGGGGCAGAATCGACAGCGAATCGCTCAAATCTGTTCTCCCTGCTCTTGAAGGTGCTGCGCTCGTTTCTTACACTTCGTTTGCCAACGACACCGTGACGCACCGCCTCACTAAGCGCGCCACATGGATGGTGCTTGGCGGCCGCACAACCGACGGCACAATGAACCGCACCACTTATGTGTCGTATAACCAAGGCATCACTTGGAGCAACGGTGGCTTGACACTTCAACTGCCATCTTACCTGCCACTGTTTATGCACGCACAGGCATTTGTGGTGGAGGAGCGCATTTCAAAGGCGCGTGCCAAGGCACCAGTGAAGCCTGTCACCGAATGGCAATGCCCTTACATCTACCTTGTGGGTGGCACCAACGGTTCGGGCGACTTGCTCAACAGCATTTGGAAGGGTGTGATCAACCAACTCACTTTCAAACCTCTGTATTGATTTTGTCGGAATACATCTTTTCCCGAAACCCATATATGAAGAAGATTTTCGCAATATTGGCAATGGCACTGATGGCTGCTACCGCTGTGGCTCAGGAATACCGCTATGAGGTGGGTCCTGCGCTGGGTGTGAGTGGCTACATCGGCGACATCAGCAGCGGCAACATGTATAAGCACCCCGGCATTGTGGGCGGCGGCGTGTTTCGCTACAATATGAACAGCCGTATTGCGTTTAAGGGCAATTTGCTCTATGCCTCAATCAGCGGCAACAGCAACGATTGCGCCAGCAAATTCCCCGACGGAGAGCACTATGAGTTTAAGTCGCACCTCGTGGACTTGGGCGCACAGGCAGAATTCAACTTCCTCAATTATGGTGTAGGGGCGAAATATAAGAATTACAGCCGCATTTCCCCATACATGGTCCTGGGCGTGGGTGCTACCGCCGCATTCGTCGATGGCACGCACTTCACCTTCAACATTCCTATGGGTGTGGGTGTGAAATATAAAGTGAAAGAGCGTCTCAACCTCGGCTTCGAGTTCACCATGCGCAAGGCGTTTGGCGACCGTCTCGACGGATTGAGCGACCTTTACCGCATTCAGCATGGCTTTGCCAAGAACACCGACTGGTATTCGGTGGCGATGTTCACCATCACCTACGAGTTCAGCAAGCGTTGCTCAAAATGCCACTATGTGGAGTGATAATTTAAAAGATTGAATATAATTTACACATTATATATATAATATAAGCAGTGTCGCTAATTGATAAAATAGACAAAACAAGAATCCCACGCCACGTTGCCATAATTATGGACGGCAACGGACGGTGGGCAAAAAAGCGTGGCATGATTCGCTCATTTGGCCATGAGAATGGTGTGCCCACAGTGCACAACATCACCGAGGTGGCTAACGACCTGGGTGTGGAATACCTCACGCTCTACACATTCTCTACCGAAAACTGGAACCGTCCGCAAATGGAGGTGGATGCGCTGATGCACTTGGTGGTCACTTCGATTGAGAAGGAGACTCCCGAACTGATAGAGAAGAATGTGCGCCTCACCACCATTGGCGATATGGAGCGTGTGCCAGAATTTGCGCGCACCCGCTTGCAGAAGTGTATGGCCGACACCGCCCACTGTACCGGTATGGAATTGTGCCTGGCGTTGAGCTACTCTTCGCGATGGGAGATTGTGGAAGCGGTGCGAGGCATCGCCAATGAGGTGGCAGAAGGCAAACTCAAGCCTGCCGACATTGACGATGCAGTGCTGTCGGCTCACATGCTCACAGCCCACATGCCCGACCCCGACCTGCTTATCCGCACAGCCGGCGACTTGCGAATCAGCAACTACCTGCTGTGGCAGATTGCTTACAGTGAACTCTATTTCACGCCCGTTCTTTGGCCAGATTTCTCTAAGGAAGATTTCTTGGAAGCCATCATCGACTTCCAGAGCCGTGAGCGCCGATTTGGCAAAACCAGCGAACAGGTGATTAATGATAATGAACAAAATTGACGATATGCGATATAAAGCTATTCTACTCCTCGTATCCATTCTTGCGCTTGCCACAAGCGTGAAAGCACAAGAAACCTACACAGTGAACGACACCATCTACAATCCGAAAGTGGTATTCTCCGGACATCACCCTAAATATGAGATTGCCGGGATTAAAGTGACTGGTGCCGACAACTATGAAGATTACATTATCATCGGCTATTCGGGGCTTTCGATTGGTCAGCGCGTGGAAATTCCGGGCGAAGACATCAAGAATGCCGCTAAGCGCTTCTGGCGTCAGGGCCTGTTCTCCAAGGTGCAAATCAAGGTGGAAAAGGTGTATGGCGACAAGGCTTGGCTCGAATTCGACCTTCAACAGCAACCCCGCATCTCGCAAGTGAACTACTTGGGCATGAAGGGTGGCGAGAAGAAGGACGTGATTGAGCGTTTGGGCCTCACCCCAGGCAACCAGATGACTCCTAACATTGCCGACCGTGTTAAAATCATCGTTCAGAAGTATTTTGCCGATAAGGGCTTCGACAAGGCCACCGTTGAGGTGATTCAAAAGGAAGACTTGAGCAAGAAGAACGAGGTGATTGTTGACATCGTGGTTGACAAGCACTCGAAGATTGGCGTCCATAAAATCTACATCGACGGCAACGAGGTGTTGAGCGACGGCAAGATCAAGGGAGCGATGAAGAAAACCAACGAAACTGGCTTCTTCAACTTCAGAAAGTGGTTCAGTCAGAAGAAGTTCGTTGCCACCGACTACGACGAAGACAAGAATCGCATTATTGAAAAGTATAACGAACTCGGCTATCGCGATGCACGCATCGTGAGCGATAGCGTGGTGGCTTACAGCGATAACAAGGTGGATGTGCACCTGCGCGTGGAAGAAGGTAAGAAATACTACATTTCAGGCATCAACTGGGTGGGCAACACCGTATATCCTACCGAATATCTCGAAAATGTGCTTGGCATGGAAAAAGGCCAGGTGTATAACCAGAAGAAACTCAACAAGCGTTTGAGCACCGACGACGATGCAGTGTCGAACCTCTATCTCGACAAGGGTTACCTCTTCGCGCAGATTGTGCCAGTTGAAACCCATGTGGAGGGCGACTCTATCGCACTGGAAATGCGCCTCTTTGAAGGCAAGCGCGCCACTATCAACCGCGTGGTGATTAACGGTAACGACCGCCTTTATGAAAAGGTGATTCGTCGTGAACTTCGTGTGCGTCCAGGCGACCTCTTCTCAAAGAGCGACTTGATGCGTTCGGCTCGTGAAATTGCTCAAACCGGGCACTTCGACCCTGAAAAGATGGACATTCGCCCTGAGCCTAACGAAGAAAACGGTACGGTTGACATTATCTTCGGTTTGGAATCGAAGGCCAACGACCAAGTGGAATTCTCGGCTGGTTGGGGTCAAACCGGTATCATCGGTAAGGTGAGCTTGAAGTTTACCAACTTCTCTATCCAAAACCTGTTCCACCCATCATCGTTCAAGGGCATTATTCCACAGGGTGAGGGGCAAACATTCACCATTAGCGCGCAGACCAACGCCAAGTATTACCAATCCTACAGTGTGTCGTTCCTCGACCCATGGTTTGGCGGTAAGCGTCCTAACTCGTTGAGCGTGTCGGCATTCTACAGTCGTCAGACCGGTATCAACTCCAGCTACTACAACACGCTCTACCAGAACGGTATGTATAACTACTACAACAATTACTACTATGGTAGCAGTTACGGCTATGGCAACAACTATGGCTACGGCAACAACTACTACGAAGACGCATACGACCCTAACAAATACTTGCAAATGGGTGGTGTGACCATCGGCTTCGGTAAGCGTTTGAAATGGCCTGATGACTACTTTACACTCACTGCCGAACTCGGCTACCAGTGGTATAGTTTGAAGAACTGGGAATACCTCTACTATATGAACAATGGTACGTCGAACTCGCTCGTGCTGGGCTTGACTCTTGCTCGTAACAGTATCGACAACCCTCTCTACACCCGCCGTGGTAGTAGCTTCTCGCTCAGTTTCCGCTTCACTCCACCTGCAAGCCTCTTTGGCAAGAAGAACTGGAAGGCACTTTCACAAGCTACCGACGAGGCATCGAAGAAGGAACTCTACAAATGGATTGAATACTGGAAACTCAAATTCCAGGCTCGTACCTACACTCCACTCACCGACCCAGACGGACGCTGGACACTCGTGCTCATGACACGTGCCGACATCGGTTTGCTCGGAAGTTGGAACAGATATCTCAAATCGCCGTTCGAAACCTTCTATGTGGGTGGTGACGGTATGTCGGGCAGCTACACCTACGCTACCGAAACCATCGCACTGCGTGGTTACGACAATGGTCAGTTCACTCCTTACGGCAGCGACGGTTACGCTTACACCCGCTTCTTGATGGAACTTCACTTCCCATTGATGCTCTCTCCAAGTGCCACCATCTATCCGCTGGCATTTATCGAGGCTGGTAATGCCTGGACAAGCGTGAGCCGCTTCTCTCCATTCGACCTCAAGCGCTCAGCCGGTGTGGGTGTGCGTATCTTCCTCCCAATGCTTGGTATGATGGGTATCGACTGGGGTTACGGTTTCGACAAGGTGTATGGCACAAAGGGTGGCAGCAACTTCCACTTCGTGCTCGGTCAGGAATTCTAATAATAAACTATTTGTGCTTTGCAGAGTCTAACCTCACAGAATCCGCAAGTATTATCAACTAAATAATTCGACACACTATGATGAAAAAAATTGTAATGCTCTTAATTGCCGTGGCGGCTTTCGCAGCCACAGCCTCTGCACAAAAGTTTGCGTTCATCGACCAGGAATATATCTTGAAGAAAATCCCTAACTATGAAATGGCAAACGAGCAGTTGAACCAGATTTCGCAACGCTGGCAGCGTGAGGTGGAAACCTTGGAAAAGGAGGCCGACACAATGTATAAGAATTACCAAGCCGACATGGTGTTCCTCACCGACGAGCAAAAGAAGAAGAAGGAAGCCGAAATCGTGGCTAAGGAAAAGGAAGCCTCTCAACTCAAATATAAATACTTCGGCCCACAGGGCGAACTCTACAAAAAGCAGCAGTCGCTCATCAAGCCTATTCAAGACGACATTTATGCCGCTTGCAAAAAGGTGTGTGAGGAAAAGGGCTATCAGGTGATTTTCGACCGCGCGTCGATTCAAGGCGCAATGTATGTGTCGCCACGCATCGATGTAACCGACGAAGTGATTGCAAAATTAGGCTACTAATTCACCCTACAATATAAAGGAAAAAATATTATAAACTTAAATAACACATTACTACAATTATGTTCAAGAAATTTATCCTCGCAGCTCTTGTTGCTGCTCCTATGATGCTTTCAGCACAATCAGCTGTTAAATTCGGTATGGTTAATCCAGCAGAAATCTTCCAAGTGATGCCTGAAACCGCTACAGCTCAAAACACCCTCAAGGCTGCAAGCGACAAGTATCAACAACAAGGCAAGGCGCTCCAAGACGAACTTCAAAAGAAAAGCCAAGAACTCGAAGAACTTGAAAAGGCTAAAGCCGCTCAAGCCACTATCGAAGCAAAGACTAAAGAAGCTCAAGACCTTTACACTCGTCTGCAAAACTTCTCACAAACTGCTCAACAAGACCTCCAAAAGCAACAGGAAACTTTGATGGCACCAATCCAACAAAAACTCCAAAACGCTATCCAAGCAGTGGGTGCTAAGGGTGGTTACACTGCAATCCTCGACTCTGCTACACTTCTCTACAAGGGCAACTCTATGGAAGATGTGTCAGCAAAAGTGAAAGCAGAACTCGGCATCAAGTAATTTTTGCACTCACACAAAATTATCGATAAAGATACAGCCTGTCTCTCCCCGCAGAGATAGGCTTTCTTTTTTGCCCAATAAAGAAATATTACTAACTTTGTAGAGATGTAAGCCCCACAAATGCAGGGGGTGCAAATGTAGTGTAACAAATCTAATCAAAAGGCTATGATAAAGAAATTATTACTTGTGTTGGCGGCGTTGATGCCTATGTGCATGACGGCGCAAATTGTGAAAATTGCGGTGGTCAATATCCAAAATGTGTACGATGCTTGCCCCGAAAAGGCGGCGGCTCAAGCGGCACTCTCCGAATTGAGCCAGCAGTATAAGCAAGAATATAAACTGATGCAAGATGATTTCGGCAAAAAATACGCCGACTATCAGCGTCTTGCCAACGACCCAAAAGTGTCGGCTACCATCAAAGAACGCCGCATGAACGAGATTCAAGACGAAGACGATAAAGTGAAGCAATTCCTGCAAAAAGTGGATAAGGAACTTGCCGACAAGAAAGCCGAACTCAACAAGGAAATCTACGCAAAGATCAACGCGGCAGTGAAAGCGGTGGGCGAAGCAGGCGGCTTCACCTATATTTTCGACATCTCCCAAACGCCATTGGCCTACACCGGTCCCACAGCCATCGACCTCACTCAATTAGTAAAAGAGAGGTTAGGCTTAAAGTAATTCCACAATGTTGTATATCTTATTTAGGTTATGCTGTGGAATAATAACTCTTATTAGTTATTGCACGGGATTTACTTATGAAGAAGTAAATTCTATCTTGTTTATTTATGGCGAACCTATAGTTATAGGGTTATGTAATTTGTTTATTTTATTTAAAAGCTTTAATCATAAGCTTTTATGTGTGCTTATTACACTATATAATATTTTTTATTTATTTGTAATATCAAAGATTTTCATTCACTATATTCCATATTCATTACACAATGCATGTGTAGTGGCTTATAAAGATCTGGAGACATTAGGGTCGATTACCGGATTTGGATATGTAGGAATTAATTTATTTCTATTTATTATTCTACCATTATTATTAGTGAATTTAAATATTATATTTTACGCCATTATCAAACGAAACCGTAATAAAAAGACGCAGCCCCTCTCATAATTTACTGATTGTGTAGAAGGAATTAGATACATAAAGGAATCCCCACACCACAGCTCCCGAATCCCCACCACAGATTCGGGAGCTGCCACATTCCCCATCCACCTACCACTTCAGGGCTGTTGGGGATTTTTACACCGATTTTTTTAAAAAGTCAACGAGTCAACAAGCCAACAGGTCAACGAGTAATAAGTTTGCAAGTCAACGGGTGAACGAGTAACATGCCATTTAGAGATTTGTTTGTTGAATCGGTTGAATCTGTGTGAGCTTTTTTAAAAAAAATCTGTGAGAGAGGGTGGGGTGATTATATTCGTTAAAAAAAGGGTGTTAATTGGGTTTTTAATGGATTAAATCGGTGTTTCGGACCATCAATTGGACCCTTCGGACCCAAACAGACCCAAATCGGACCCAAGCAGACCCTTCGGCCTCATCAGACCTCTGAAAACTTGTTGGCTCGTTGGCTTGTTGGCTTGTTGGCTTGACTTGGGGGCAAAAAAAAAGGCCCTTATTCTCACGAACCGGGGACTTTTGAATTTTATGAATAGAATCTGTATAGAAAAGTGCAATATTATTTCTTTTTGTGATGCAAATTTAATCACAGTTTCTGTTTCCAACAAATCTTTTTTGAAAAAAAATGTGTAAAATGGTAAGATGGACAATTTTTTTCCGAAATTCACCAATTTACGGAGCGAATCCATTATCTTTGCATAGCAAAAATTCCGAGCATTGTGCCGCTTCGGTTTTGTTTTGAGATATTCGGAATTTATTTTTTTTGGGGCGGCACGGTTTTTTGGTACGGATATTGCTATATCAATAACGATAAATGGCGAAACGCATCTTCATATATATTATTCTGGCGTTAGGCTTTTGCTTTGGGGCGAATGCCTCACAGTCCGACTCTGTGCGTGTGAGCCTCGTGACCATTTACCCAGGCAGCGAAATCTATGAACTTTACGGACACACCGAATTGCGTGTGCTGGACGAGCATGGCGACTATTTCTTCAATTATGGCTTGTTCGACTTCAACGCACCAGGCTTCGTGTATAGGTTTGTGAAAGGCGAGACCGACTATCTGTGCGGTGCCATTCCAGCCACTTATGCGCTATCGGGTTATGATGGCCGCAGGGTGGTGGAGCAGCAACTCAATTTGAGCCAAACGCAGGCGCAGCAGGTGCGTGACTTGCTTGTTGAGAACGCGCGTCCCGAAAACGCCACTTATCGCTATAAATTTGTGAGCGACAACTGCGCCACCCGTCCACGCGACATCATTGAGTGTGCGCTGGGCGATTCGTTGACATATCACCCTGTGGCGTCTGCCAAACTGACATATCGCGACATGATGCACAACTACAACGGCAATTATGCGTGGAGCCGATTTGGCATTGACCTTGCCTTGGGGTGCGACCTCGACACCGCGATCACCTATCGCCAACAGATGTTTGCGCCTGTGGTGCTGGAGAAAGCCATCGCAAAAGCCACGGTGAAGCGTGCTGATGGCAGCGTGGTGCCTCTTGTGGGCGCTACCGAGGTGCTTGTTGATGGTTCGGAAGAAGGTTTGGTGGCACCACCCACACCATGGTATGCCACACCGCTTTTTGTGGCGTTGGCGCTGTTGGCATTGGCGTTGGCTTTGACAGTGCGCGATTGCCGCCGCCGCAAGGTGAGCCGCTGGTTCGACACGTTAGTGTTTGCCGCCTATGCCTTGTGGGGCTGTGTGATATTCTTCCTCGTGTTTGTTTCCACTCACGAATCCACATCGCCCAACTACAACGCCCTGTGGCTTCACCCTGCATACCTGCTCTTGGCTGTTTTGCCATGGGTGGCAAAAGCAAGAAAAGTGCTCACCGCATTGCATATCATCAATTTCGTATGGCTTGCTGCTTCGGCAGTGTTGCTTGCCACAGGCGTGCTCTCGCAAGAGTTGCTCCTGTCGTTCTATGTGCTGATGGCTGTGCCGATGGTTCGCTCATTTAATTATTTATACATTCATCGCTTATGCAATCACGAAGTGGTCAAATAAATCGCCTGCTCACATCTATTATGGCTTCCATGGTGGTGCTTTCCGCTATGGCAGCTGTGGAGGTGCGTATGCCCAACCAAGAGGTGGAGGTGATAGTGAACCAGCTTCGCACCGATTGCACCCTGCTGCTCTCCGACCGTGAGGGGCAGGAGGCACTTGGCAGAATCCTGCGCCACCCGAAGGGCATGGTGCTGATGCGCGCCATAAAAGGACTGTCGCAAAAGCATATTGGCGGAGAATTCACAAGCCACAAGTCGGTGGCTGCCACACTCCTCAAACTTCTCATTCCCACTCAAGAAAAATCCTTACAATTCATCAATATACCCATTGAATCGGCTCTTTTGGCACCAGCCACCCAGAGCCTATTGCGCGTTCGCACCCCCAGTATTGTTTTAGCGTAAGCCCACCAATCCGCCACACCCACCGCATCAGCCCCAATAAAATCCGCAAAATCGGCGAGATAGGCGCGAGGCAGGGTAGGGCGAGGTTTAGGACACAATCAGATGCGATTTTTCAACTATTTTTATTATCTTTGTACCTCATTATGTGGTGCTTTGAAGCGCCGCCAGTAAGCGGCAACGTGGCACTACGGTGAATACGTAAAAAAACAATACAAAACTATATATGGGATTAAATGACTTTTTAAAATCGATGTTCGGCAGCAAGAGCGACCGTGACTTGAAGAAACTGCGCCCTATCTTGCAGAAAATCAAGCAAGTGTATCCAACTGTGGAAGCTTTGTCGAACGATGAACTCCGTGCGCGTGTCACTGCTATCCGTCAAGAGATTCAGGACGATGTGCAACCACTCCGCGACGAAATCGCAAAAATCAAGGTAGAAGTAGAAGAACTTGACTTTGAAAAGCGTCAGCCACTTTGGGACAAGGTCGACAAACTGCAAAAAGAAGTGCTCGACCGCATTCAGGCTAAGCTCGACGAAGTGCTTCCTGAAGTGTTCGCCATTGTAAAAGATACCGCTCGCCGTTTCGCTCAAAATGAAACCATCGAGGTGACCGCTACCGACTTCGACCGCAAATTGGCGGCTGAAGGTCGCGACTTCCTCACCATTGAGGGCGACAAAGCCACTTACTACAACCACTGGGTGGCTGGTGGCAACGAGGTGACTTGGGATATGATTCACTACGACGTGCAGCTCATCGGTGGTATCGTGCTTCACCAAGGTAAGATTGCCGAAATGGCTACCGGTGAAGGTAAAACCCTTGTGGGTACGCTCCCTGTGTTCCTCAACGCACTTAGCGGCAACGGTGTGCACATGGTGACCGTGAACGACTACCTCGCAAAGCGTGACTCGGAATGGATGGGCCCTCTCTACATGTTCCACGGCATCAGCGTGGCTTGTATCGACAAGACTCGCCCTAACTCAAAGGAACGCCGCGACGCATACAACTGCGACATCACTTTCGGTACGAACAGCGAATTTGGTTTTGACTACCTTCGCGACAACATGTGTATGACACCAGAGGAAATGGTACAGCGTCCACACAACTTCGCCATCGTGGATGAGGTTGACTCCGTGCTTATCGACGATGCCCGTACACCTCTTATCATCTCAGGTCCAGTGGCAAGAGGTGAAGACCAAATGTTCAACGACTTCAAGCCAAATGTGGAGCGTGTGTATGAAGCACAGCGCCGCCTCGTCACCCAATTGCTCGCCGACTCTAAGCGTATGATGGCAAGCGACGACGACAAGGTGTTTGAAGAAGGCGCATTGCTGCTCTACCGTGCCCACAAGGGTCTTCCAAAATACAAGCCTCTGATCAAGTATCTGTCGGAGGAAGGTGTGAAGCAGTCGATGATGAAAATCGAGGCTAAGTATATGCAAGACAACAGCCGCGATATGCACATCGTCACCGACCCTCTCTACTTCATCATTGAAGAACAGAACAACACCGTAGAACTTACCGATAAGGGTATCGACGTATTGACAAAGGGCACCGAAGACCCATTGTTCTTCGTGCTTCCAGATATTGCGAGCGAACTCTCAGCCGTGACCAACGAACCTCTCTCCGACGAAGAGAAGGTGGCAAAGCGTGACCAGTTGCTCCAAAACTATTCGCTCAAGGCAGAGCGTGTGCACACCGTAACTCAGTTGCTGAAGGCTTACACCCTCTTCAACCGCGACGATGAATATATCGTTGACGAGGAAGGCAAGGTGAAGATTGTGGATGAGCAGACCGGCCGTATCATGGAAGGTCGCCGCTACAGCGATGGCTTGCACCAAGCTATCGAGGCAAAGGAAGGTGTGAATGTGGAAGCCGCTACACAGACTTTCGCAACCATCACATTGCAGAACTATTTCCGTATGTATCACAAGCTCGCTGGTATGACCGGTACTGCCGAGACCGAGGCTGGTGAATTCTGGGAAATCTACAAACTCGATGTGGTGACTATCCCAACCAACAAGCCTGTGCTCCGCAACGATATGCCCGACCGTGTGTACAAGACACAAAAGGAGAAATTCAATGCGGTGATTGCCGAAATTGAAAAGATGCGCAATTCAGGCCGTCCTACACTGGTGGGTACCACCTCTGTGGAAATCTCTGAAATGCTTAGCCGTATGCTCCGTTTGCGTCACATTCCACACCAGGTGCTGAATGCGAAACTCCACCAACAGGAAGCCGACATCGTGGCTCAAGCAGGTCAGAGCGTGGATGGCAAGGGTGTTGTGACCATCGCTACCAACATGGCAGGTCGTGGTACCGACATCAAGCTCTCGAAGGAAGTGAAAGACGCTGGTGGTTTGGCAATCATCGGTACAGAGCGTCACGAGTCACGTCGCGTCGACCGTCAGTTGCGTGGTCGTGCCGGCCGTCAAGGCGACCCAGGTAGCTCAGTGTTCTTCGTGTCGTTTGAAGATAAGGTGATGCGTCTCTTCGCAAGCGAAAAGATTGTGAAGTTGCTCGACCGCCTCGGCTTGGAAGATGGCGAAGCTATCGAATCGCCAATGGTGACCAAGAGTATCGAAAACGCACAGAAGCGTGTGGAAGAAAACAACTTCGGTATTCGTAAGCACACACTCGAATACGACGACGTGATGAACGCACAACGTAAGGTGATTTACACCAACCGTCACCACGCAGTGCTCGGTGAGCGTATCGGCCTCGACATCATCAACACTATCTACGACACCGTGGAAGATGCCGTGGGCAAGTTCAACGACTACGAATACGAGGACTTCAAGATGCACGTGCTCACCACATTCGCTATTGAACCTCCATTCGATGAAGACGAATATCGCAAACTCGATAAGCAGGACAAAATCGACCGTCTGTATAAGGTGGTGAACGATGCGTTTAACCGCAAGATGGAACGCCTCCGTGAAGTGGCTACTCCTGTAATCAATCAGATTGCACAGCAGCAGCTCGAAAGCGGTGCGCCTGAGGTGGGTGGCCAAATCCGTGTGCCAATCGGCGACGGCAAGCGTATGTTCGGTATCGTTGTCAACATCAAGGAAGCTTACGAAACTGGTTGCAAAAACTTGGTGAAGGCTTGGCAAAAGGCAGTGCTCCTGCTCTCTATCGACGAAAACTGGAAGGAACACCTCCGTGAGCTCGACCAGTTGCGTCAGTCGGTTCAGAACGCAAGTTACGAGCAGAAAGACCCACTTGTGATCTACAAGGTGGAATCGTTCAAGCTCTTCCAGGCTATGCTTGGCGTGCTCAACACTAAGGTGGTGGCTACATTGCTCCGTGGTCAGATTCCTGTAGAGGCAAGCGACCCCGACAGCGTGCGCCGCGAAGGCGAGCGCGCTCCTGAACGCCATCGCCCACAGCAGAGATTGAGTGAAAACCGTGGCGACGATGCACTCGCAGCGGCAGCAAAGGCCAACGCACAGGCTGCACAATCGGCATCGCCACAGTCACGCCAGCCTCAAGCACCTCTGCACGTAGGTCCTAAGGTGATGCCAAACGACCCATGCCCATGTGGCAGCGGCAAGAAATACAAAAAATGCCACGGTCGTTTCGCCTAATCCCCAATCGCATAAAAAACGATAAACCCTAACATAAAAATTCGCTCTCTCGGTCACCACCGCAGAGAGCGATTTTTTTTATTCTCCCAATGGGAAATTATTACCGGAGGAAAGGACTAAATTCTATCACAATAGGCGTTGATGTGTGCAAATTGCATTATAACGTAGGGACATGCCTTCGGCATGTTTCAAATGCGTTAATAAATTGGCGTTTTTGCAATCATTGCTGTTTGCATCGAAACATGCCGAAGGCGAGCGGTATTTATCCATTGAATCTCCAATTCTCTCAACAAAAATCCAATAAGTCCCCTGAAAAAGTCAAAAATTGAACAGAAAAGCGAGAAAATGTTAGTTTACTATTCAAAATTCGGCTATTTTCTATGGTTTTTGGGGATTTTCGAGGGAGAGGAGGGTGTGTTTGGTGGGGAGACCTCCGGCGTAGCCTGTGAGGGAGCGGTTGGTGCCTATCACGCGGTGGCATGGAATGAAGATGCTGATGCCGTTTGCTCCGATGGCTTGCGCCACGGCTCTGATGGCTTTTGCGTTGCCGACGCTTATGGCAATATCTTTGTAACTGCGTGTGGTGCCGTATGGGATTTGGAGCAAGGCGTTCCACACTCGTTGTTGGAAATCGGTGCCCACGGGGCGTAGCGGAATGGTGAAAGTGGTGCGAGTGCCTGCGAAATATTCGTTGAGTTGCGCCATGGCTTGCTCCAGCACTCTTGTGGACTCGGTTTTGAAAGTGGCGTGCATCAGGCGTGCAAGGCGATGCATGTTGCGATCTGCGCATGGCATTTCGCTCCAGTCGCAAAGGCATAACTCATCGCCCACCGATGCCAAGACCATTTTTCCGCATGGCGAATCGTAGTGCTGGATATAGACAGTTTCGCCGTTCATTTTTTTAGATGAAAATTTCGTTTGGCTTTCTTGTAGCGCAGGGCTTTTTGAGCATTTGCGTGATGATAGCCATCTTCACTTTGCCGATGCCTCTTGCGTGGGTGGGGCATACAGCCACACACTTCATGCACGAAATGCACTTGTCTGCGTCCACCTTCTTGGGGGCGTTGATGTCGATGGCACCAACGGGGCATTCTCTGGCGCACATACCGCACTTGTTGCACCCACGGTGGGCGGTAGGCTGCGCACCTTTTATCGGCTGTCTATATGGGCGATTACCAGGGATTTGAGGAGTGGAATTGTCGTTAGAAGCAATCTTTTGGGCAATGGCTGAGGCGAATGTTTTCAGGTCGGCTGCGTCGGTGGCATCGGGGCGGCCGGCACCGTATTTGCGTACGATGCTGTGCTCGGCATTTGCTGCGACTGCGGCAATGATATGGAAGCCCATTTCGGTGGCAACATCTTCCATTTCCACCAAGGCATCGTCGTAGGCACGATTGCCGTAAACAGCCACAATCACGCACTTCGCGCCGTTTGCCTCAATGTGCCTCAATCGCTCCACCGCCAAGGCTGGCACACGGCCGGCAAACACAGGCATGGAAATCACCACCAAATCATCGGCAGCGATGATTGGATATTTCAAACCGTCTTTCGGGGTGCAAAGTTCGGTCAGCGTGCTTTCTGCCTCGAATCCTGCGCACAGCAGTTCGCTCACGCGGCGTGTGCCGCCTGTGGGACTGAATGTGATTTGGTGAATAGTTTGTTCCATATATGTGAAAAATGTTTTTTTTTGACGTGGTTTTGGGGTATAAACGAAAAAAGACTTGCAAATATTGCAAGTCTCTTTTTAGTGGGGTGGAATATGGGGTTCGAACCCATGACCTTCGGAACCACAATCCGACGCTCTAACCAGCTGAGCTAATCCCACCATGTTTTGATTTAACGAGTGCAAAGGTAGAGCTTTTTTTTCACCTGTGCAACTTTTTCGGGCAAAAATCATTTCGATAAGCCAAAAAAATCGCACAAAAAAATCGCACATTCCAGTCTGACGAGTCCGACCAGTCTGATCAGTCTGGCAAGTCCGACTTTCCTGATAAAGCCCTTGAAAAATCTAAAAATCACCGATTTTACCCAATTTTTTCTGATTTGCGCAGAATTTTTATTTCTTTAACGGTTGTTGATAGATTTTTGGTTTTTCGGTGATGGCGGTTCACTGGAAAATTAGTGGGGATAGATTATGTATTGTTGCCGAATCGTGAATGGAATCAAAAACAAGAAACATAAAAAACAGCCTTGGGGCAACGTGGAATGCTTCGCATTTGGCGGTGCGACTGTGCGCTTTGCGTCATTGGAAACTCGTCTCCATGCCGCCAACCACACAATCCCTCCGCCACCCTCTCACGAGGGCCTTCCACGTTGCCCCAAGGATAAAAACCGCTCGCCGTTTCACGGCGAAAAACCCAGAAAAAATGTGATTTATTGGTAGGAAACTATATGGCAATCTCTCAAAACGCCATAGCGTTGGGACATGCCTTTGGCGAAAGCACTGAAAAAGTCGAAAAGAGGGATTTTAGAGCCGTTGGAAACGGCAAATTGTGGTTAACTCCATGCAAGCTCGCTTGCGAGCGCAGCTTGGAGACAGGTCCGAATATAGTGGCGAGCGTCGGAGACGGTCGGTCGTGGTAGCATCAACTGTTTTGACCATAACCGACCCTCTACGAGGCTCATACCCTTTTGGGTACTATCTCCAAGCTGCGCTCATTCGCTCCTGCGGAGCTTCATTCGCTTGCATGGAGTTAACCATAATCAGCCGTTTCCAACGGCTACAAGCATCCACAAAATCTTTACTTCATTCACTATTTTTATAGTTTTTCAGTGCTTTCGCCGAAGGCGTGTTTCCAAAGCGTTGATACATTGCGGATTGCATCGAAACATGCCGAAGGCATGTCCCTACGTTATGACGCAATTTGTGTGCCCGTCTATTGTGGCTGACATAAATCATCGCAAACCAAAGCAAACCAAAAGAACCGTCCCTTTGGTTTGCTTTGGTTTATTTGCGCTTTCGGATAATCTGATTTCTGAAGTTTTGTTTTTCGCCGAAGGCGAGTGGTTTTTATCCTTTTGGCGATGCCACCGACCTCGTAAGAGGGCGGTGTTAGGGGTGTGGTGTGGCTGATTCAAGCCTCTGCTTGAAATCAGACATGCCGCAGCACTAACGACAGGTGCGAAGCACTGGCATCGCTAAAAGGCTGTTTTTTATGTTTTTGTTTCTGTCCCCCCCCCCCAGCATTTATCCACTGACCAGTGGCGGTGGCTGGTAGGGTGGGGGGTAAAAAAACGGTGACGGACCTGTCACAGGCGCGTCACCGCAAAGTTGATATTTTAGATAATTAGTTAGCGTTTACAATTTATTAGTGCCTTCTACCAACTCGCCCATCGCGAACACTGCGCGGAGGTTGAGTTCGGCATCGAGAATAAGCATATCAGCATCTTTACCCTTACGGAGCGAGCCCTTACGGTCGTAGATGTTCATAATGCGGGCTGGTGTTTCGCTCACCATGCGGCAAGCGTCCATCAATGGAATGTTGGCGATATTCACCGCTGTGCGGATTAAGCGATCCATGGTGGCAATGCTGCCAGCCAATGCTGAGCGGTCGCTCAACTTGCACACACCGTCTTCAATAATCACGCGTGGGTCGAATGCCTTGGTGCTGTCGCTGCATGAAACGGCAAGCGCATCGGTAATCAATGCCATGCGGCCTACGCCCTTATTGCGGTAAACCATTTGGAGGATTGGGCCAGGAACGTGAATGCCGTCGGCAATACATTCCACAGTCATATTATCCATCAAATATACGCTTTCCACTGTGCCGGCGTGCTTAAATTCACGCTCGTTGTGAACGTTGGTCATTGCGTTGTAGAAGTGGGTAGCGTGGCTGTAGCCAACCTCGTAAGCTGCTTTCACTTCAGGATAGCCAGCTGCGGTGTGGCCGATAGCGGCAAGCACGCCCTTTTCCACAAGGTAGCGACCCATTTCAAGAGCTCCAGGAAGTTCGGGAGCCACGTCCCATCGAGCCATACACTTGTAGTCTTCTACGATATGGCGATATTCCTCTGGGTTAGGGTTGCGAATAATGTCAGGCATCTGTGCACCCGCCTTCTTCAAGTTGAAGTAAGGACCTTCAAGGTGCAGACCCATGATTGGGCTACCTGGTTCGCTCATCAGAGTATCACAAGTTTCGCAAGCGTCCTCAATCATCTTCAGGGTAGATGATGAAAGGGTAGGGAACATGGCTGTGGTGCCGTGCTTCATGTGCGCAAGTGTGGCTTCGCGGAAAGCGTCGATTGTGCCTTCTTGATAGTCGCGACCGCCGCCACCGTGGCAGTGGAGTTCAATACCGCCTGGCACTATGTGCATACCCTTAGCATCGATAGTGAGTTCGGCTTTTGGCTCGATATTGCTGTTGTTGGTGATCTCAACAATTCGACCATTGTCCATGAAAACCGATCCGCCATTAACCCATCCTTCTGGAGTGAGGATGTGACCATTATATATTTGGGTCAACATAATTTTGTGATATCCTTTTGAGTAGTAAAATTATTTAACACCACAAAATTAGTGCATTTATGCGAAGATTGTTCAGTTATAAACACTATTTTTGATTTATTGACATATATTTAGAAGTATATATCTTTAATCTTGTGTTTAGGGGTGGAATTACCTTTTTGTACGCCCACATCCACAGCAGCGGAAGCGCAGTGCCAGCAATGGTGTAGAATATCCAAAAGATGTCGGTTTTGCTGTTTTCGTGCACCACCATGTGGCAGCCCATCTGTCCCCAGTCCAGTCCGTAGTAGGCGATTTTTATGGCACTCACCACCTTAAACGATATGATGTGGAACACATATATATAAAGCGTCATTTCGCCGCAGTGTACCAAAGCACGCTTCACTATGCCGTCGTGCCTGTCGAGCCACTTTGCCACATAATGTACCATCAGGAAGCCTGCAATGCCGGTGAGCGGAAGTGTGGCTACATCTTGCACCCATGGCGAGAGCGTCATGCCGTGCCACCCTAATTGTGTAGCGATGCACAGAATGCACAGGTAAACCAACGCCAGCGACCAGTGTTCTTTGATGCGGTGTTCGTAGGAGCGATAGAGCACGCCCACGCCGAAGAAAAACACGCCCCAAGTTTCGCGTATGCCGCCCTGCACCACATTCACCACTTTCAGCCCGTTGCCGATTTTGAGCAGCGCAAAGCCCAAAGCGCCCACGCATATCAGCGCCACGATGCCATTGCCGCGCAGGCGTTTCCATCGCCCGTCGAGCGCATAATACAGTGCCATAAACAGAATGCTTGAAATGAGCAGCGCACGGAAAAACCAGAAGGCACCAGCCAAAAACTCGTCGTAGCCCGACATGGAGGTGACAATGCTCACAGCGCGCTGAAGGAAGGCGTGGAGGTTGTAGGGGTGCGTCACACCGTTTTCCCAGTTGCCATACTGCTCGCTCAGCAGTCCAATTTTAAACATCAGATTGTGGATAATGAGGAAGAAAAGCGCCCATTTCACCATAGGCACATAAAGCCCCTTAAACCGCTTCACCACGAATGTCCATGGATCTGACAGATACTTGCGGCTGAAGAAATAGCCGGCGGTGATGAAGAAGATGGGCATGTGGAACAGATACACGATGTGCATCAGAAAACCAGGGCCTTCGGTGTGGCCAAGCACCATCAATATGATGGCGATACCTTTACAAATGGAGATTACATTGTTGCGCATAGCGATTCATTTACTACCACAAATTTACGCCAATGGCACCACTTTCGCAAATTTCGCTTGCCCAGACGCATTTTTTGGAGTAACTTTGACCAAAACAATACACAATAAAAAATATGAAACGTAACTTTTTACTTTTAATTGCAGCACTTTTCTGTACCGCCCAAGCTTTTGCATGGGGACAAAAAGGACATGATGTAACGGCTTTTATCGCCGAAAACCACCTTACCGACAATGCAAAGTCGAAAATTGTAGCAGCCCTCGACGGTCATTCACTCGTGTACTACGCCAACTGGCTCGACAATGCGAGCAACACACAGGAATATCGCTACACCAAAACGTGGCACTATAAGAATGTGGACGCAGACGAAACCTACGAAAACGCTCAGTTGGCTACCACTGGCGATGTGGTGGTGGCACTGAAGGACATTGTGGCTAAACTGAAAAACGGCAAATTGAGCCATGAAGACGAGAACATTGCGCTGCGCATGATTATTCACCTTGTGGGCGACATGCACCAGCCATTGCACATGGGCCACAGAAGCGACCGTGGCGGCAACCAAGTGAAAATCACCAGTTTCAACCGCAACACCAACCTTCACAGTTACTGGGATAGCGAAATCGTGGAGTTTGTGCACAAGTGGAGCTACAGCGAATGGCAATACCAAATCGACCGTGCGTCGGCTGAGGAAGAAGCCAAGATTGTGGCAGGCGACTTCAACACATGGGCAAAGGAGGGCGTGGACATTGCACGCGGCATTTATGCCGACACCCCAGAGGGCACCCGCGTATCTTACGACTATGGCGCAAAATACGCTACCACTGTGGAACAGCAGTTGCTCAAAGGCGGCCTCCGCTTAGCCCACCTGCTCAACGAAATCTACAAATAAGCAAACATTCACCCCACGCTATTTGCGAGAATCCAAACACCCCTCTCGCAAACCACCACGTGCCAAAAATGTGTAATTTTACACGTTTTTGGCACGTGTTTTTGTGTGATTTTACACATTTTAGGCACTTGTTTCCTATTTTGAAGTTATGTATTCTGAAAGTTTGTCGGCGAATGGGAGAGGGAGATTGAGTAGTCCGTCTCTGAACTGCAAATTTTTTAATGAAAGGCGAACGGCGAGTTCTGGGGTGTGTTTTTTGCGAAATTCGCTAAGGCTTTTAGCCGTCACGCTCTTACCCGATTTCACTTCTATGGGAATGATTTTTCCTTTCTGCTCCATTATGAACTCGATTTCCGCTTGATTGCCAGATGACCAATACATGGGGCTTATGCCTTGCTGCAGAAGGCTAATCAGCACATAATTCTCGGCAATAATGCCTTTGAACTCTGTGAACAGGTTGTTGCCTTCCATAATGGTGTTGCTGTCGAGGTTAAACATCATGCGAAGCAACCCCACGTCATTCAAATAGAGCTTAAACACAGATGAATTTTCGTAAGCCTTGATTGGAATTTTCTCTGTTTCGGTATTGCACACCTTGTGCGTGAGACCTGCGGCACAAAGCCATTCAACTGCGGTTTCGTATTCTCGTGCGCGAGCACCTTTTTGCACTTCTGAATATTTGAATTTTTTATTGTCTTTCGAGAGCTGGTTGCTCATACTGTTCCACACTTGCTGGATACGAATAACTTCAGCCGACGACGCATATTTTGAAAAGTCTAATGGGTATGATTTCAGAATGTTTGTCAATGTTTCATCTACCACACTTAAATCGCGTGTCTCTATCCAATCCACCACTGCTTCAGGCATGCCACCTATAGCCATGTATATTTTTAGTTTTTCCTGAAATTCGTCGAGAAGAATGTCGGGGAGTGCCTCTGCTTGATGGTACGCTAATAACGTGTCATAAAGCCGTAGGTCGGTGGCGTTAAGAAATTCTGCGAAGCTCAATGGGTAAAGCGTCATGAAATCAACTTGCCCAACAGGGAACGAACGTCCCTTCTTTCGCATTGCCACGCCAAGAAGCGACCCGGCACATGCCACTGCGTATTCTGGAGCATCTTCCTTGAAATATTTCAGCGAGTTGAGCACTTCATCGCAATCTTGAATTTCGTCAAAAATCAGTAGAGTGGTTTCGGGTAGCACAGGCTGGCCTTTAATAAGGCTGATTTGCTCAACAAGTCGTTTAGGGTCTTTCGTTTGGCTAAACAGGTTGCGTATCGCCACATCGCGGTCGATGTTCACCACCACACAGTTGTCGAATGCCACTTCACCAAATTTCTGAAGCAGCCAAGATTTTCCTACTTGTCGGGCACCTTGTAGAATCAACGGTTTGCGCTTGCGTTTACTTTTCCAAGCGATGAGGTCGTTGATAAGAGTTCGCTTTAATTCTGTTTTGTTGATTTCGTTTGGCATGTTGATTTGATTGAAAAATTGACTATGCAAATATAGTCAATAAAACGGCGTGGCGCAAGTGTTATGTGCCGAAAATGTGTAATTTTACACGTTTTTGGCACATGATTTCGTGTAATTTTACACATTTTTGCCACTTGGCGGTGAATTTGGGGGTGTAGGGTAGGGTGGGAGTTGTGATTGATTTTTGGGGGATTTTCCTTTGGGGAGTGTCGGAGGGAGTGGCTTTTGTGAAGCCTTTGTAAAAAAATGGCAAGGGTGGCACTTTTGCTTTTTTTGTTTGCTTAGACGCATTTTTTGGAGTAACTTTGACAGCGACTATACACTACAATTAAGATGAAACTACTTCTGACCCTTCTCGTCAACTGTCTGCTTTTGCTCTATACCCACTACGACTATATAGTGATGGGCGACGGTGAATTGAAAGAATTTATCTATGTCCTCTGCAATTTGTTCACTATCGGATTCGATGCGTCGATTGTTACGCTTATCGTTTACACGGTGAAAAACAAGCACGCGAAGATGGCTATTTCTGGCGTGTTTTGGCTGTGGTGTATGGTGAATGTGGTTTACCTTCGCCATTTCAACACCTATGTGGATGTAACCATGATTGGCGAAGTGAGGAATTTTGATATGCTTGGCGAGAGCATTTGGGCGCTCATCCGTCTGCGCGACTTCGTGGTGTCGGCGGCATACTTAGGCGCGTTCTACTGGGTGATATACCGATTGACCGACAAGAAGGAGTGGATAAAGTGGTATTGGATGTTCGTGCCGATTGTGCTATCGTTTCTCGGTATATACTATGCCAATTCTCGCATACAGTCGTCATCGTTCTTCAAGACCTTTTCGTGGTGGGGTGGCGACTTCACCTCAAACACCTATGTCACAGCCTACCGATATGGTTTTTTCCACTTTATTTATAGCAACCTCTACACGCTGAATATGCATCGCGACAAGACTGATGCCGACGCGCAGGCCATGCAGTCGCTTGAAAAGCAGAGAAAGAGCGAGGCGGTTAAATATGCCGCTGATGCCCCGCTGCCAGACAATGTGATTTTTGTGTTGATGGAGAGCATCATGTCGGAAGCCGTGACTGCTGTGTGCGATGGCGACAGCGTGATGCCAAACCTCGCAAAACTGGCAAACGAGGCGCAGTACAGCAATTTGAATATGGCATCAGAGGTGGGCATCGGCTGGAGTAGCGACGGGCAACTCATCTATATGACAGGAATACTGCAACACAGCATCAAACTCACGGTGAATGCCTTTACCTACAATTCATTCCGTGGCATGGGTAGTGTGTGCAAAGAATTGGGCTATGCCACAGCGATGGTGATTCCTACGGGAAAACATGTGTGGCATCAGAACGACATGTGCCAAGCCTATGGCATCGACTCGCTCTACAACACCGTTAAGCATGGTCAAGACTACGACGAGGCGTTGATTGACAGCACTATACATGTGCTCAACAGCTACAAAAACAAACGGTCATTTATCACAACCATCACCATCTCTACCCACACGCCTTATTCTCATCATTTCTCTAAACGCCTTCGCGACTATCAAGACAAGCACTTCGTGGAGCAGCAGCTGCTCTATTTCGAGCGCGCCAACTATTTTGACTTCCACCTTGGGCGACTGATTGATGCGCTTCACAAGAATGGGCAATGGGATAACAGCTTGATTATTCTGGCTTCCGACCATCACGATGGCGACTGGACCGATAGGGCACATGCTCGAATACCGCTCATCATCACAGGCGGCTACAAACTTCCTGTCCAGAAACACGACAAAACGCAGATTTACCAAACAGATGTATACCCTACGCTTCTGGGATTGCTTCATGTGAACCAAAGTTGGCGTGGTGTGGGCAAAGACCTGTTCAACCCCAAATCGCATCGTCTTTCTCCAAAAGAAAAGCAACGCATCTCCGACATCGTTCTCGAAACCGACTGGTTTAAAAAATAAGCGATTTTTTTTCGGTGGGGTATGACAGGGTGAACTTGGAATCAATGGATAAATACTGGGGGGACTGAAACAAAAACAGAAAAAACAGCCTTTTAGCGATGCCAGTGCTTCGCACTTGTCGTTAGTGTTGCGGTATGTCTGGTTTCAAGCAGATGCTTGAATCAGCCACACCACATCACCAACGCCGCCCTCTTACGAGGTCGGTGGCATCGCCAAAAGGATAAAAACCGCTCGCCTTCGGCGAAAAACCAATCTTCAGAAATCAGATCAGAATCATAACGTAGGGACATGCCTTCGGCATGTTTCGATGCAAACAACAATGTATCAACGCATTGGAAACATGCCGAAGGCATGTCCCTACGCTATGGCGTTATCGTTTTGGGTAATTTGATGCGGTTTTTTTACCAAGAATTTATTTTATCATCAGGGGTTTTTCGCCGTGAAACGGCGAGCGGTTTTTATCCTTGGTGCAAAGTGGATAGCCCTCGTAAGAGGGTGGCGGAGGGATTGTGTGGTTGGCGGCATGGAAACTCGTTTCCAATGACGCAAAGCGCACAGTCGCACCGCCAAATGCGAAGCATTCCACTTTGCTCCAAGGCTGTTTTTTTTGTATTTTTTGTTTTTTATTCCATTGACGATTCGGTAACAATGCATAATCTATACCCAGGAATCTTCCACTGAACCGTTTCGCCGTGGATTGGTGCTTTTTTGGTGGGGGTGGGGGATAAAAAAAGACCCAACTTTAGTAGTCGAGTCTTTAGTTTTGTGGGCGTTGACGGATTCGAACCGCCGACCCTCTGCTTGTAAGGCAGATGCTCTGAACCAGCTGAGCTAAACGCCCTGTTGCTTAATTGCGATGCAAAGGTACTGCTTTTTTTTGAAACCGCAAATTATTTGGCAACTTTTTTGCAAAAAACTTTTTTATCACTAACTTTGCATAAACAAATTATACGACATTCACACATTATTATATGAGGACTTTTCCTCAAGAAAATGATGCCGTGGATTTTTTAATTATTTATTTTTTTTATTTAGACTATGAGTTTGAGTCCTCTTACCGCCGTTTCTCCCATTGACGGACGCTATCACAGCAAAACAGAATCGTTAGCTCCTTATTTTTCAGAGTACGCCCTTATTCGCTATCGTGTGAATGTGGAGGTGGAATATTTTATCGCCCTTTGCGAGATTCCTCTGCCACAACTCGAAGGCGTGGCTCCTGAAATGAAGGAAAAACTTCGCGACATTTACCGCAACTTCAGCGTTGACGACGCACAGCGCATCAAAGACATTGAGAGCGTGACAAATCACGACGTGAAGGCTGTGGAATATTTCCTGAAAGAGCAGTTCGACGCGCTCGGACTGGAGCAATACAAGGAATTTATCCACTTCGGACTCACTTCGCAAGATATCAACAACACCTCCGTGCCAATGGCAGTGAGAGACGCTACCGAGCGTGTGTTTATCCCCATGCTTGAAGATGTGATTGCATGGCTCAACGAACATGCCACCGAATGGTACGACATTCCAATGCTGGCTAAGACACACGGTCAGCCAGCGTCGCCCACACGCTTGGGCAAGGAAATCAAGGTGTTTGCCTATCGCCTCGAAGAGCAGTTGAAGCAACTGAAGGCTGTGCCTGTGAGCGGAAAGTTTGGCGGTGCCACCGGCAACTTCAACGCCCACCTTATCGCATTCCCAGGCTACGACTGGCGTGCGTTTGGCGCTAAGTTCCTCAACGAATACCTGGGTGTCAAGCGTGAGGAGTGGACCACCCAAATCTCCAACTACGACAACATGGGCGCACTGCTCGATGCCATGAAGCGCATCAACACCATCATCATCGACCTTGACCGCGATATGTGGATGTACATTTCGATGAACTACTTTAAGCAGAAAATCAAAGCTGGCGAAGTGGGCTCAAGCGCAATGCCTCACAAGGTGAACCCTATCGACTTCGAAAACAGCGAGGGCAATATGGGCATTGCCAACAGCATTCTCCAGTTCTTGAGCTTGAAGTTGCCTATCTCACGCCTCCAGCGCGACCTCACCGACTCTACGGTGCTTCGCAACGTGGGTGTGCCAATGGGCCACATGATGATTGCGCTTGCCAGCACACTGAAGGGCTTGAACAAGCTTATCCTCAACCTCGACGCCATCAATGCCGACCTCGACAGCATGTGGAGCGTGGTGGCTGAGGCTATGCAGACCATTCTGCGCCGTGAGGGCTATCCAAAGCCATACGAAACGCTGAAGGCACTCACTCGCACCAACGAGGTGGTGGATGCAAAACGCATTGCCGAATTTGTGGAAACACTCAACGTGAGCGATGAGGTGAAAGCCGAGCTCCGCAGCATCACCCCACACAGCTACACCGGTTATTAATCACACCTAAAGATTTACGGCAAAGATGAATAGATTTCAAAAAAAGTGTGTGTAACACATTGTATGTGAAAAAAAATATTTATCTTTGTCGTAAACTTTTGACAAGTATAACACAAGTATATACACATCAAGGCCGAGAGGCCATAATTTTATTATTGAAAAAATCAAAACCAAATTCCGTAAAACGATGGAAGAGAATTTAGAGAAAAAGCCAAAGCGACCACGCATCAGTGGTCCTGTTCCTGCAATTGAGGAAAACGAACCCTCACGCTATGAAAATGCAAATCAAGATGGTCAAGGAGGGTATGACAACGATTATCAACCACAACGTGGCGGTTATCAACAACGTGGCGGCTATCAGCAGCGCGGCGGTTACCAGCAGCGTGGTGGCTACCAGCAGCAAGGTGGCGGCTATCGTCAGCAGCAAGGTGGCGGCTATCGTCAGCAACAAGGTGGCGGCTATCGTCAACAGCAAAGTGGTGGCTATCGTCAGCAGCAAGGTGGCGGTTATCGTCAGCAGCAAGGTGGCGGCTATCGTCAGCAGCAAGGTGGCGGTTATCGTCAGCAACAAGGCGGTGGCTATCGTCAGCAGCAAGGTGGCGGCTATCGTCAGCAGCAAGGTGGTGGCTATCGTCAGCAAGGCGGTTACCAGCAAGGTGGTGGCTATCAGCAACAAGGTGGTTACAAGAAACGCCCACAACGCCAGCAAGGTCCACGCCCACAAATGCGCTTTGTGCCACGTCCTCAGCCAGTAGAGTATGAGGAAGCAATCATCGATCCAAATGCAGAAGTACGCCTCAACAAATTTATGGCAAACGCTGGCGTATGCTCACGCCGTGAAGCCGATGAATTGATCACCAAGGGATTGGTGAAGGTGAATGGTGAAGTGGTTACCGAACTCGGTGTGAAAATCACAGCAAAAGACACTGTGGAATACAACGACAAGATTGTGACCAGCGAGCGCAAAATCTACATTTTGCTCAACAAGCCAAAGGACTGTGTGACCACAAGCGATGATCCTAACGGACGCAAGACTGTGATGGACATTGTGAAGGGCGCGTGCGAAGAACGCATCTACCCAGTGGGCCGCCTCGACCGCAACACCACAGGTGTGCTCTTGCTCACCAACGATGGCGACTTGGCTTCTAAGCTCACTCACCCAAAATTCGTGAAGAAGAAAATCTACCAAGTATGGACTGACAAGCCCATCAGCGAAGAAGATATGCAACACATCGCCGACGGCGTTGAACTCGACGACGGTCCAATCCACGCCGACGCAGTGAGCTACGTTTCGCCTACCGACCGCAAGCAAGCCGGTATCGAAATCCACTCAGGCCGCAACCGTGTGGTACGCCGCATTTTCGAATCGCTCGGCTATCACGTTGTGAAGCTCGACCGCGTGTATTTCGCAGGTCTCACCAAGAAGAACTTGCCACGCGGACGCTGGCGCTACCTCACTCAGGAAGAGGTAAACTTCTTGAAACAGAATTCTTTTGAATAATTCATACACATATATACATCTGTTTTCCAACACAGAAATCATGGAAATTAAAAGAACAAAAATTGTTGACATATTCAACCCTGCACTCATCGGCACAGAAGTGTGCGTGAAAGGTTGGGTTCGTACTCGCCGCGGCAACAAGCAAGTGCAGTTTATCGCGCTCAACGACGGGTCAACAATCAAGAATGTGCAAATCGTAATCGACCCAGCAAAGGTTGACGAGAATTTGCTCAAAGACATTACCACTGGCGCATGTATCGGTGCCACTGGTAAGCTCGTAGAGAGCCAAGGCGCTGGTCAAAGCGTGGAAATCCAAGGCGAAAACATCGTGCTCTACGGCACATGCCCCAACGATTACCCCATGCAGAAGAAGGGCCAAACATTCGAATATATGCGTAAGCACGCCCACATGCGTCTGCGCACCAACACATTCGGTGCCGTGTTCCGCATTCGCCACAATATGGCAATGGCTGTGCACAACTATTTCAACCAGCACGGTTTCTTCTACTTCCACTCACCAATCATCACTGCAAGCGACTGCGAAGGCGCTGGCGAAATGTTCCAGGTGACCACCAAAAACCTCTACAAGCTCGACAAAGACGAGAGCGGCAGCATCAAGTACGACGACGACTTCTTCGGAAAGATGACTTCGCTCACCGTGAGCGGTCAGCTTGAGGGCGAACTCGGCGCCACAGCACTCGGTGCCATCTACACTTTTGGGCCTACATTCCGCGCCGAAAACAGCAACACCCCACGCCACTTGGCTGAGTTTTGGATGATTGAGCCAGAAGTGGCATTCCTCCAACTCGACGGTTTGATGGACTTGGAAGAAGACTTCATCAAGTATTGCGTGAAGTGGGCTCTCGACAACTGTAAAGACGACCTCGAATTCCTCAACAAGATGATTGACAAGGGGCTTATCGAACGCCTTGAGGGTGTTTTGAAAGACGACTTCGTGCGCCTCGAATACACCGAGGGTATCAAGATTCTGGAAGAGGCTGAAAAGAACGGCGTGAAATTCGAGTTCCCAATCAGTTGGGGTGGCGACCTCGCCAGCGAACACGAACGCTTCCTGGTGGAAACCCACTTCAAGAAGCCTGTGATTCTCTACAACTATCCACGCGAAATCAAGGCTTTCTATATGAAGCAAAACGACGAGCCAGAAGAACGCCGCACCGTGCAAGGCACCGACGTGCTTTTCCCACAGATTGGCGAAATCATCGGTGGCTCCGTTCGTGAGGAAAGTTTGGAGAAGCTCAATAGCGAAATCCAACGCCGCAACATTCCTACCAAGGACATGTGGTGGTATCTCGATACCCGCAAATACGGCACATGCCCACACGCAGGTTTTGGCCTCGGCTTCGAGCGTCTTATCCTGTTTGTGACCGGTATGCAGAACATCCGCGACGTGATTCCATTCCCACGCACACCAAAGAACGCAGAATTCTAAATTCAATTCCTAAATAATACCTATTGATGTACCACCTCACTGCCGACAGCGAGGTGGTATTTTTTTTCGTCCTTTTATGTGGCATGGGCTGCTGATATATTGGGCGTGGGAGATGTGTGTGGGCAGACGCTATAGCGTGGATTTTAATCTGGGGTGGGGAGATATGAAAATCCCGGTGGGCTTTTGGGGCTCACCGGGATTTGATGGGTGTGGGGGAGGTGTGGGACTGCTTTTAGTTAGACAGTTTTTTCACCTTATTTTTTTATTTCTTTTGGCATTCTTGTTTGCATTCGCCTTTGCCGTTCTTGCACTCTTGCTTTCCGTCTTTGCATTCGCCTTTACCTGTGCATTCTTGTTTGCACTTTTGAGCGGCCTTGTCGCATTTTTGGATGGCTTTGTCACACTTTTGAGCGGCCTTGTCGCATTTTTGAATTGCCTTGTCGCACTTTTGGGCGGCTTGGTCACATTTTTGTTTTGCCTTGTCGCACTTTTGGGCGGCTTGGTCGCATTTCTGCTTTGCTTGGTCGCACTTCTGGACAGCTTCTTTACATTCTTTGTCTACTTTTTCACATTTTTGGGCAGCACAAGTTTGCTTCTTACATTGCTGTGTGGCAGTGGTCTGTGCACAAACAGCTGCTACGCTCATCAGAGCCACCAAAAATGCCATCATCATTTTTTTCATAACCTTCAATCGATTTAAAATTAAACATTGTGTTTCTTAAAATGCAAACTTAGTATATAATTCATAATTTTCAAACAATTAAAAACAAATTGTTTATTAATTGTAGCAAAAAAATGTTATTTCACACCGTTTGCCTACAGTCGTTTACTTTTTTGGAGTTTTTGGTGTAAGGGTGGTGTGGGGCTGTGGTGAGGCGGTAGTGGACAGGTGGCAAATTGCTTGTGATACAGTGCTAATTTGTTTTATTAATGTTAAAAACGAGGTTGTTTTCCTTAAAAAAGCACACCCCGACAGACAAACAGTCGGCATAATTGGAAAAAAATTGCTAACTTTGCAGTTAGTATAAACAGTATTGCGCAATGGATGTAAACAAAGTTCTTTTTATTTCTCAAGAAATTTCACCTTATTTACCTAACACACCTATGGCTGTGACAGGTCGCGAATTACCACAAGCCGTGCAAGAAAGCGGTTTGGAGGTGCGCACTTTCATGCCTAAATACGGTTTCATCAACGAACGCCGCAATCAGCTCCACGAAGTGATTCGCCTTTCGGGTATGAACATCACTATCGACGATGCCGACCACCCACTCATTATCAAGGTAGCCACTTTGCAGCCTGTTCGTATGCAGGTGTATTTTATCTACAATGAGGACTACTTCACTAAGAATATCACCAAGGAACTTGAAACCGTGACTTCTCCATCTGACAACGATGAACGCAGCATCTTCTTCGTGCGTGGCACTCTCGAAACTGTGAAGAAGCTCCGTTGGGTGCCAGAGGTGATTCATTGCACTGGTATGATTACAGCCCTTGCGCCTCTTTATATTAAGGACTATTATGCCGACGACCCATCGTATCAGGGTGCTAAAGTGGTGTATTCGCTTTGCGACGACGACTTCTCTGAGCCATTCGACGCACGCCTCTACGAAAAGTTGAAATTCGACGGCATGAAGGAAGAAAACATTGCTTGGACTAAGGACTTGGCACTCGACAAGGTGGGGCTCACTAAACTTGCGCTCCAGCATTGCGACGGTGTGGTTCAGGCAAGCGAGCACATCAGCGACGAGATTATGGCACTGGTGAAGGAATCGGGACTTCCATTCCTCCCATATCAAGCCGACATCGCTGGCAGTGCAGAAGCGTACAAGACATTCTACGAATCTCTGTAACACTATTTACTACTCAAATTTTGAATATGAAAAAATCGGTCACTTTGATATTCGCCATGCTGATGATGATTGGCGTGTATTCATGCTCCGACGAAAATATTGGATCTTCCCTCACCGACACGAAGTCGGAGATTATTGAAGACTCTTCGTTTGTGATGACAGGTGTGAGTGTTGAGAACAAGAAACTCCATGCGCGCACCAGCACCCAACTCGTGGGCGAAATCACTTGCCCTGGTTATGGTAAACTTTCCAGCGACGTGGTGTGCCAGTTGATGCCTGCCAACAGAATCGACACCATCAAAACCAAAGAGGAATGGGTGGATTCATGCCAGCTGACTTTGAGCCTTAAAACCACTGGTGGTTTCACTGGCGACTCGTTGGCTCCAATGCGCATGAATGTGTATGAGCTCACCAAGCAGCTTCCAGATCCAATCTACAGCGATTTCAGCGCCGTCGGCTACTACGATGCAAGCAAACCAATCGCTACAGCATCATGCTCACCTGCAAGTTCAGTTCTGTGCTCAGAATACAGTTACACAGGCTCTGCTGCCACTTGGCGTGAAATTCGCATACCTATGCCAAAGGAATATGCTAAAAAGATATTTAACCTCTTTGTGAACAAGAGCGACGTGTTTGGCGACCCAGCAAAATTCAAAGAGTATTTCCCTGGACTGTATATCACCAACAGCTACGGCTCTGGCCGTGTGATGAACTACTATGCCACCGATTTGGAGGTGTTCTACCGCAAGCAGACCACCGTGCGCGACACAGTAGATACCATCACCACCGTGAGTCAAGTGTATGCCGCTTCCACTCCAGAGGTTATCACCAACAACAACCTTCGCCTCACTGTGGCTGAAAGTGTGAAACAAATGGTGAACAATGGCGAGGCGATTGTGATGGGGCCATCGGGATATGAGGTGAATGTGAAATTCCCAATTCAAGACATTATCAACACCTACAAGGCAAACACAGCCGATGGTTTGGCGCTCATCAACTCGCTTGAACTCACTCTCCCTGTGGAGGAAATCAGCAACGAATACAAGATTGCGCCTCCAAGTTATTTGCTGATGGTGAAGAAAGATAAGAAGGACGCATTCTTTGAAGGCGACAGTTTGACCAACAGCAAGGATTCGTTCTATGCCACATACAATGCTACGAAAAAGCAGTATGAGTTTACTGGTCTTCGCCCCTACATTCTCAACATCATTAACAATCAAAATGGTGTGGCAACGGAAGAAGACATCAACCTCACGCTTACGCCTATTGATGTGACAAGCTACACTCAAACTTCGAGTTATTACTACAACCAGCAAAAGAAAACTGTAGTGACAAAAATCTCGCCAGCGGTAGCCATTCCGTCGATTGCGAAATTGCGTCTCGACAAGGCAAAGATTAAATTGACTTATAGCAAACAGACGGTGCTTTAATCGCACGCCGCTTGCGCACCCACCGACATAAGCGATGCGACTACGAAGCATCGCAACAGCCGCAATAGCTCAGTTGGTAGAGCATTTCATTCGTAACGAAAAGGTCACGGGTTCGAGCCCCGTTCGCGGCTCAAAAAAATCCTCCAGCACCACCACGCTGGAGGATTTTATTTCGCCCATGCTTGTCACGGCATTCGCCCATGCTTGGTACTGAAGACGGCGGAGCACTCAGAGTTATCGGAGCACTCAGAGCACTCGGAGGCTCTAACATCTAACTTCTAACATCTAACTTCTAATTTCTAACTTCTAAAATCAGATTTCTATTTCAAAATTGTTATCTTTGTGGTGATACTTGATAAGTAAACTATTTCAACTCCGAAAATATGGAAATTTCTGCTAAAGAATTTATGCGTATGCAGCCCAACACCAAGAAGGTGACCGAGGCTGAAAAATACTATATGCTTTTGGCCACACGCCTCGCCAAGCGTTGGGACGATTGTGGCCGGTTCACCAACCTGTCTGACAGCGAACGCCAAGCCGTGGTGCTTGCCGTGGTGGGGTATTTTCAAGACATCGTGACCGACGCTGGCATTTGGCGCTCGTTCACCATGATGCACGAGCATCTTTATGGCAAGCCGTTGCCATTCTTCCCTCGAAGCGAAAACTACATTGATTATGAGTTGAACCTCGACGATTTGCGCTTCCTGATTTGGTATGCGCTTGAGGGGCAGCACTACAAGAATTTCAACATTTCGCCATTCAATCCCGACATTGAGTGGCTTGCCGAAGAATTTTATAAAATCCTCGACGAGGTGTATGAAACTGCGCCCGACTCGGTGGAATACAATATCAAAACAGGCGTTGACCCCGAAGATTTGGAGGACGCCAACAGCATATTCGAACTCAGTTCGTGGCTGTTCTACCATTGCTACTTCATGAAGCACGCCTCAAAAATCACGATTGCACAAGCGCATATCGAGGCGCGCGACATGCTCCAAAAGGAAGGTGAATCCGCCATGGAGAAAATTCAAGACCTCTACGACCGTGTGATGCTCAGCGAGCCATGCGGCCCCTTGGCGTTGCCCATCGGCGAATGGGTGCAGATGGTTGCCACTGGCGAACTGCCCAAGCCTCGTGAATCGAAGAAAAGTGAAACGCACCACCTTTACACCGATTTCATGAAATCCTACGGCAAAGAGATAGGCTTCTTCAAGGACTACGACGCTTTGGCAGCGTTTCTCACAGGCGAAATGGGTTGGGAGCAAGAAGAGGGCGGTGTGCTTCCTAACCTGAAAGAATATGGCAATTTTGTGGTGCTGGCAAACAAAGAGCACGGCATACTTATTGCGCCAAACGTGGCTCAATTTGTGGCAATGGATGGCAATGCGCTCTACGACCAAACTGCCGCCGCACGCGAAGCCCACACGCTCGTGACCGAACCCGGACGATGCCCAGCCGACCTCATCCGCTATTTGTTTGAGCATCACCTGCTCCCCGATGCTGTCCTGCCTGCCGACGACACCGGCGAAATCCTCCACGCCAACTGGGATTTCCTCGCCCGCCTCTACCTCCAATCCTACTATCCCCAATAAACGCCCGAATGTTGTGGCATAAGGGGAAAAGTGGTATATTTGTGGTGATAAAATTTATAGATGATATGGCGATAAGAAAATATGCGATGGCTGTGGCAATGGCTTTGGCATTGATGCCCGGCGGCTTGAAGGCTCAAGTCACCTCACAAGATGTGACGGCGGCTGTTGGTCAGGGTGTTGTGGATTTTTTAGAGGGCAGGGGCACGTGGATTCCTGACCGCCCTGGCTATTTCAATAGTGGTGGGCTGGTGTATAAGAATGTGTCAACCAGTATGGTGCGACAGTTGAGCGAGGCTATCGTATGGAGAATTGATGTGCAGCCAGAGGGGGTGCTACACATTCCCGACGACATAAATGTGGGCTTAGACCGCTTTCATGTGAGCGGTTTTGCTGAAGGCGCTTTCGAGAATGGTCACATGACCGCTATTGACTTGCCACACCGAGAAATCCGCTCCATTCCCAGACGCTGTTTTTCGGGTTGCAGCAACTTGCAATCGGTTACTTTCCATAGCAATAAAACCAAATTCATTGAGGCGGCAGCGTTTCGCTGGTGTAGTTCGTTGAAATCGTTGAGGTTGCCTTCGTCGGTGAAGCACATTGGCGATTTTGCTTTCGACCAATCCGGACTGGTCGAATTTGTGATACCAAAAAGTGTGGAATCGCTGGGCGAACGCGCTTTCAACAACTGCAAATCGCTGAAAAAAGTGGTGATACCTGGGCATCGTCTTGGCGTGATTTCGGGCTATTGCTTTTCGGGTTGTGAGAGTTTGGAGGAAATCACTCTGCCCGCTGGCGTACATTCAATCCTCTCATACGCTTTTGAAAACAGCGGTATTAAGCATATCACCTGGTCGAACAACATGAAAGCCATCTACAGTTTTGCGTTTAAAGGCACGCAAATCCAGCGTATCGACTCACACGCCACCACACCACCCCAAACAGGTCAAATTTTCACGCTGAATGATGCCAAGCGCATAGAGCTGCATGTGCCTCGTGGCTGCGAAGCCGCCTATCGCAATGCGCCAGTGTGGGAAGCGTTTGTGAATATCATCGCCGATTTATAGGGGGCGGCTGTCGTTGGGGAAGATGATTTGGTTTTGGTGGCGAATTGTGTCCATCATCTGCATGATGCGCAGGGTGGTGGAGTGGGGCATAATGGGGTGCTCCGTCCAGCCATGCTCAATTGCCTCTTTTGCCGCCAGAAATTCCAGTTCGTAGCCGCTTCGGTCGGTATCGGGAGCGGTGTATTCCTCAATCACCTTGCCTGCCTTGTCCATCACCTTAATGTGCTGTGGCAGATTCACGGCATTCACCTCTATACTTCCATTTTCACAAATGATGATGCCGCCTTTATGGCAGCAGCACGCCGAGCACTGCACATTGGCGATATTGCCATTAGCGTAAAGAATCGACGCGGCAGTGTTGAAGTCCACATTTTCGCCACCTTTCACCGCGCAGGAGTTGATGCTCACGATGTCGCCACCCATACACATATCGGCAAAATTCAGGCAATACACGCCCAAGTCGAGCAATGCGCCACCGCAAAGGTCGGCACGCTTGATGCGCTCGATGTCGGGCATATTCCAGCACAGGCTGGCATTCAGTAGGCGAGGCTGCCCCACGATGCCGCTTTTCACCACATCTTCAATTTTTCGAGTGATGGGCATAAACCGAGTGCAGAGTGCCTCCATCAGAAAAAGACCGTGGGCTTGCGCCATATCGATGAGGGCTTTCGCCTCCTTGGCATTGGCTGTGAACGACTTTTCGCAAATCACATGTTTGCCGTGAGATAGGGCAAGGCGTGCGTGGGCGTAGTGGTGCGAGTGTGGAGTAGCCACATACACGATGTCGATGTCGGGGTCGCTCACCAGTTCCTCGTAGCTGCCATAGGCTTTCTGCATACCGTGCCGTGAGGCAAATGCTTGGGCACGGGCAATGTCGCGCGATGCGACGGCGTAGAGCATCGTTTGCCATCGCTCACTGAGTATGCTTGCCACTTTGTTGGCGATAACGCCAGCTCCAATAATGCCAATTCTCATCTTTTTTCAGTTTGCATTAATAACGGAAATTTTCTCAGGATTATTGTGTGTGGCTTTATTGGTGGAGCGATAAATTATCTTATGGTGAACTATTTAGCCATTATCGAGGGGTGGGTGGAAAGCTTTTCTTGTTTTTGGGGTGGGGAATTGGTGATTTCGAGGGCAAAAGTGCTGAAAAGGAGTGGAATTTGTGCGTTTTCTTTTGATTATCAGTAAGTTTTTGTTAATTTTGCCCCCGTATGATGAGTGAATCCCTCCCTAACTGCTAAAAAGATGAGAAAAACTGTTTTCATACTACTCGCTTTTCTTATATCCTCAACATCAAGGATTTGGGCTATTCCTGCCCAAAAAGGTTTCCTAACAAGTATTCAAAGTGATGGCACCACGCTTCTAATTCAAGCATTGGGCGATGAATTTTTCCACTCGCTTGCTACCGACGATGGGTTGATTGTGGTGCGTAATGAGACGGGTGATTACTGCTACTACACCCTCGATGGCCCTACTCAAATCATCGCTCACAACAAGCATGAGCGTTCGCTTGACGAGCAAAGAATAGTCGAAGAAAAGGGCGAGAACATTCGCTTTTTCGATGTGCAAACCACGGTGATGAGTCAGAAGATTGTGGCGCATGTGGAGCAAGCCATTCAGGCAAGCCAAGTGCCGAACGTGGGCAAGGTGAGGGTGCCAATCATTGTGGTGGAGTTTGCCGACAAGAAGGTGAGCAACCCCATTGACGCATTCAGCAATCACTACAACCAAGGAGCCAACAGTGCTCGACAATATTTTATCGACCAGTCGAACGGCAAGTTTATACCACAGTTTGATGTGTTTGGCGTGTATGAGTTGAGCGAAAACCGTGAAGCGTATGGCGGCAACAATCTCAACGGTTCTGACAAGGGCGTGGCAAAGATGGTGGCTGAGGCGTGCGATTTGGCGAAACAAAACTCCGACATTAATTGGGCAAACTACGATAACAATGGCGATGGCATTTGCGATGTGGTGATGGTGGTGTTTGCCGGCGTGGGCGAAGCGCAAGCTGCTGCCACAGTGCCCAATGCTATTTGGCCTTGCCAATGGACTTTGGCTGATGCTGCAGCCATGGGCGATGGTCCCGGTATGAAGGACTACGACGGCATCACAGTGAATAAGTTTGCCGTATTCAATGAGGTGCAGGGGCGTGTGGACACCAACACCGCTTTAGACGGAATTGGCACATTCTGCCATGAGTTCTCTCATTGCCTCGGTTTGCCCGACTTCTATATGACCACTTACGGTGCCGAATACGGTATGGGCACATGGAGCCTGATGGACTATGGGTGCTACAACAATAACGGCAACACCCCTGTGGGCTACAATGCTTACGAAAAATCGTTCTTCGGTTGGATTGAACTCGTTACACCGCAGCCCGACACAGAATACCGCCTGCCAGTGTTCAACGGCAAAACCATCACTTCCGACTGGGCAATGAAAGTGGAGAGTCCACTTAATGCCAACGAGTATTATGTGATAGAGAACCGCCGCCGACAAGGTTGGGACTCGTATATCAGCGACGAGGGCGTGATGATTACGCATGTGACGTATGTGCCGGCACGATGGAAAGAGAATTCAGTCAACAATTATCCGGTGAAGCTAATGACCATTATGCCAGCCGACAACGTGGCATCGCGCACCACTGAAAATGCCGACCTCTTCGGCAAGGAATATCACGAATTCACCGACGACACCAATCCAGCGGCAACTCTCAACCTTGGAGCGAATATCGAAAACAATCCATCGGGAAATCGTGGATTCTTGGGCAAGCCCATTACCGACATTTACCTCAACGACGATGGATCTGCCACATTGCGCTTTTGCGACAAGAGCGGTGCGAAACTTGCCATCGACGCAAAGAAACAGGATTTCGGTAATGTGTATTACGATGAGGAATCCACCCAAACTATCACGCTAAAGGGCGAAAACATCACCAGCGCCACCACGCTGAGCATTTCGGGCGACGATGCGCATTTCAAATTGAGCACCAACACGCTTAGCGCCGATGAGGTGAATGGCGGCGTGAGTGTGGATGTGACATTTTCTCCACACCAGTTCTGCAACCTGAATGCAGTGCTCACCATCTCCAATCCACAGCGCAGAACCGTGGAGATTCCGTTCAAGGGTAGGGGCGTGGTGAAGGCATATCTGCCCGAATTGAAAGATGTGGACGCTTCTACCATCACCGAATCGGGATTCAAGGTGGAATGGACCGACCGCACATTGCCTGTGGGCATTAAAAACTACTCGTTGCGACTGACTTCCGACATCAGTCCTAAGCATGTGAACTCTTACGATTTCACGGCATTGAAAACCCAAGCCAATTATAAAGGTGAACTGATTGACTGCTTGAAGAAGTACTCCCAATTCCTGCCAGAGGGGTGGACTGTGACCAAGGCACTGTTTATCTGGGACGGCCACATCGTTCCGTTCGGACCAGTCTCCACCACTCCAATGCCAACCCTCGGAGCAAAAAAAATATCGGTGGTGGTGCATGGGCAATCGTTGAACGAGGAAGAATATACGGCTGCCACACTCACGGTCAAGACCAGCAAAGAATCGAAAACCAAGACAATGACCAGCACTGGCAAGAATTATGTGTATGTGCTCGATTGTGACTCGGTGGAAGAAACCATCGTGCTTGTGCCAAAGGATTTGCCAGCCATTGATTCTATCGCAATTTACGCTGGCGACGTGACATTCTACACCAATTCCGACGACCAAAGCCTCGAAGAAAGCACCAACGAATCGTATCAACTGATAAAGGACATTGTGGGTAACTCGTATGAGGTGACAGGACTGAAAGCCGACACGGAATATAAATACAAGATTCAAGCCCATTACAACGACGGCACTTCATCGCTTTGGACCGATGCAAAGAAGGTGACCACCAAGCCAATCTACCAACAAGTGAACGACCTTGCAGGCTTCCTAAAAGATGCGAAAGTGGGCACACCTGTAGCCATTGCCGACGGTGCTCTCGCATGTGTGGGCGTGCTGGGCGACGGACGCACCATCGTCACGAAAGACAACAATGGATATGTCGATAAAGATGTGTTGGGCGATGGAGAAATCGATTTCGTGATGGACCGCACATCATTTATGCGAGGTCGCAAATGGGATCAGAGCAACTGGATTTTGGTGGAATTGCCAGAACCTATCAGCGAAGACCAGCAAGCCGAAATCGTGGGTCGCACCCTCGGTGGCGTGGCAGGCACAATGGCTGATGTTGACAATCCCGCCATCACCACCTCATCGGTGCCAACGGGAGCTGGTGAAGCCACATTCGAGTGCAACACCTATATCGCCGCCAACTTCCTTGGCACTCAAAATGGCGTAAATACAAAACCCGACGGCTCCTACTACACCTATTTCTTCGTGAAGCCAAAGCCAAACGAGATTGCTGGTGTGCATTGGGCAATGTGGATAGAGGCAGAAGGCTGCTTTAAGGTGCCTATGAGTGTTGGGCCAATCAATAAGGAAGGGCTGACCGGAACATTCTATGCCGATTTCTCGAAATATGAAGGTCAAGTTCCTGAGTTGGTAGATGGCGAAGTGTATAGTTTCATTGGTTTGATTACCGTTGACGAGGGTGGTGAGAGAAATTCTGCCCGTCGTGCTGCGGTAAATCAGGATGTGGGCACCCGCTATATGGTTTATCCTCTGCAAGAATGGCAATGCGAAGGCGCAATACGGGGCAATGTGATTACCAACGGCATTACCGATACCCATGCTGGCAAGCAGGTGGCAAATGTGGAATATGTGAGCGTGACAGGCATTCGTTCAAGCAAACCTTTCCACGGAGCAAATGTGGTGATTACCACCTACACCGACGGCAGCCGATCAGTCGGCAAACAAGTGCGATAGCACGCCATTTCTCTTTTTAGGCTTTTTTACAATCCTCCATAGCCACCTCTCTAAATTTCTCAATGCGAGAAATGTGGGGAGGTGGCACCTTTTTTTGGAAAAAATCTCGTATCTTTGTATGATATACACTACACTAATTAACGATACTAATCTTTGAGATATGAATTTCAAAAAATATTTCGCAACCATATTTTGCCTGTTAGGCATTTTCACGGCAGGTGCCTACGAGAAAATGTCGGTCGCTACACAGGCATTCTTAGATAACCGCTCCGCTTTCCCTACCGAGGCCAAACGCCATGCCGCCATCTCGCAAGTGCGAGGGCAGGAGATGGTGGATGTTTTCATCACGCTTCACGACTCGCAAAACACCAGTCGCATCACCGCACTCGGTGGCGTGATTGGCGCTCGCTTCACGGGCTTGGTGACGGCACAGGTGCCTGTGGCTAAACTTCAGGCCATCGCCGCCCTCGACGAGGTGGAGCAAGTGTCGATTGCGGAAGTGATGGAGAGCGATGTTGATACCACACGCTCCGTCACCTCGGTGAATTATGTGGCGGAAGGACTTCAGCATGGTTTGCCAGCAAATTACGATGGTAAAGGCGTGGTGTTTGGCATCATTGATTCGGGTATCGACTTTAATCACGCCGCTTTTCTGGATTCGCTGGGCAATACACGCATCAAGTGTGTGTATATGCCAGCCGACAACAGCGGTACGAAAGTGACGATTGACGGCACTGTGCTTCCCGGTTCGGAATTTGATTCCACTCGCATAGCCAGCCTCACCACGGATTTGACTACGAGCGCACACGGCAGCCACACGGCATTTATTGGCGCAGGCTCGCCTAATGGCCCATATTCGGGTATGGCTCCTGGCGCCGACATCGTGATGTGTGCCTTGGGTGGCAAGAAAAACGATGTGAATATAGCCAACAGTTTGAAATACATCACCCAATATGCCAAGCGTGTGGGCAAACCATGTGTGATCAGCATCAGTTTGGGCACGAAACAAGGTCCTCACGATGGCACAAGCAAACTTTGCAAAATTTATGAGGAAATGGGAAAGAACGATGCCGTGATTTGTCTCTCTGCGGGCAATTTGGGCAGCTACCGTCGCTATATTCACCATAAGTTCTCAGGAATGAACACAGCCACCAATCCCAATATTGGTTCGTATGTGACTGGCACGCAGGCAGGATACACCGCCAATTTCGCTATTGACACATGGAGCCGTAGCCGCTCGGCTGTGGGCATCAAATACTTGTTGATCGACCCCGACGACAACTCTATTTTTTACGAGACCGGCATCATGAAGGCTTACACCTATCATTACATTGGTCCGGGTATGGAGTCGAAGCGTGGCTACAACGCATTTTTGTCGCAGTATTTTTCGGGCAAGATTGGCGTGTGGGTGACCACCGAGAGCAATGGGCATATCGAAACCTATAGCGAAGTGAGCCTCAAGCCATTGCGCTCCGATGTGAAAGCCTACAAGATGGCTGTGCAGTTCTATGGTGCCGACGGAGTGGAGTTTGACTCTTGGGTCACTTCAGAAAATGCTTACTCATGGCACCCCCAAGTGGGCGACTATAAATTTGTGAATGGCACCGATTCGTGCAGCATGAACGATAATGTGACTGGCAAATACACCATTTCGGTGGGTAATTATGTGGGGCGCAACCGCTATATGGCATTAACGGGTAAAGATATGTACAGTTCGTATTTCGTTGAGGGGTCGATTTATCCTCAATCGAGTTATGGCATAGCACCAAATGGCCAGTCGCACCCATTTGTGGCTGCACCGGGATATTTTGTGATAAGTGCATACAATGGCTATAATTATTTGGCTGCCGTTTCCAACAACTCGGCTTACTGCAAGCCAAACCCCTTCACCGGAAGAACCGACTATTGGGGTTCGATGTCGGGCACATCAATGTCGGCGCCCACCGTGGCAGGTATCGTGGCACTGTGGCTGCAAGCAAATCCTCAACTGAAAGTTGACGATGTGAAAGAGATTATCAGAAAGAGCGCGTATGTTGACGACGATGTGCGTAAAGCACCGTTGCGGTTTGGTGCAGGCAAGATAAATGCGCTGGGCGGCTTCCCCGAATTTCAGTATCGCTTAACTGATGTGGTAAGCAATCCACGTTTTGGGGTGAATCGTTATTACAGCATTTGCGACAGTTCGCTCACCTGTGCGCGCGTGTCGACTGACGGTCGCACCATCTATGCGAAAGACTCCACACGCTATGCTCGCCAAGATGTGATGGGTGAAGGGCAAATCGACTATATCAGATCGCAGCATCTGATGCCCGATTCTGTGGCTTACGACCAAAGCAACTGGGTGTTGATTCACTTGCCACAGCCTTTGGACTCGCTCCAAAAAACCAACTTCGTGGGCAGAAGACTGAAAAATGTGGGCGGTGTGCTGAAAAGCAAGAAAAATCTGGAATTTGAAGCCGATAAGATGCCTGTGGCTGTGATGGACACCCCTACACCACAGGTGCTCAACACATTCATTCCTGCCAATTTCCATGGCTCGCAGACCGTGGATTCGCAAGACTATTTCTTTGTTCGCCCCAAGCCAATGGAGGTTGACACCATTCGTGGCGCATACTGGAATGCCATGAAGTCGCAACTTGAAATGCCCGAAGGCTCCACTCCTGCTTTCCAAGGCAGCGCAAGCGTGGATTTCTCTTACGCGGAAAGTCCAGCCGATGTGCTTGCCGTAAATTCGCACTACGATATTGTGGCGATGACCAAATATGGTGCGGCTGGCGAACTCGTGGTTTGTCCGCTTGAAATATTGAAGGAAAAAGTGAGTGAACACACCATTGCTGAAATTATTGCCACACCGTCGTTTAAGTCGGGGTACAGTTATGTGGTGAACGACTCGTCGCTTCGTGTGATGTACGTTTCGAGCAATGGCTCCACCCTCTATGTGAAAGACGATGGCGGTTATGCCACTCCCGAAAAGCCCACAACCGAGCAGACCGTTTACCAAAAGGGCGACTACGACCAGAGCAACTGGCTTGCGCTCCATCTGCCTCAGGCACTCGACGATGTGCAAAAAGCACAGTATAAAGGAAAATTCGTGAAATCGTTCCGTGGCGTGCTTGAAAATAAGGTGAATATGTCGTTTAAGTTGATTGATATGCCTCAAATGGCAGAAACCGATACTACGGTGGCACTCAACTCGTTTATCCCAGCCAATCTTCAGGGTTCGCAGATGGTGGATTCGGTCAGTTACTTTTTGATGCGTCCGAAGCCTATGGAAATCGACACCATTCGCAGCGTGATGTGGAATGGCTTCAATAAGACGATAGAAATGCCGTTCAACCCCGAAAAATACGGCATGTTGGCATTCAAGGGCGTGGCGAAAGTCGATACTTCGCTCTATGAAACCGACAGCGTGAAACTGAACGACAATTATGTTTACGATATGATTGCACTCACCACGGTGGCTGCCGATAGTTCGCTGCTGGTGTATCCTCTCCAGGCTTGGAATGAGCGAGTGACCCAGTTCACACTTTCACAGGTGGTGAACGACGCTCACTTCAAAGAGGGTATGAACTGCGAATTGGAGGACAGCAGTTTGGTGGTGATGTATGCGGCAGTTGGTGCAAAGCAACTGTATGCGAAAGACTATGGGCTGTATGCTACCCCCGACATCCCAACCGAGCAGCAAACCGATGTGCTCAAAGGCACCTACGACCAGAGCAACTGGGTGGTGCTGAATTTGCCCGAACCGCTCGACAGTGCGCAATGCGCAGCCTACATAGGGCGTCAACTCACAGGCGTGAAAGGTATGATTCGCTGCATCGCTAACCCCACAATCGACTGTGCGACCAATCCGGTGGCAGGAGAGAAAGATACCACGGCTGTGCTCAACGCGTTTATCCCAGCCAACTTCCTCGGATCGCAGAAGGTGGATTCCATCGATTATTTCTTTGTGCGTCCGAAACCAATGGAAATCGACACCGTTCGCTGCGCCATGTGGTGCCAGACGAAAAGGAAGTTCATCATGCCTTATTTTGCTGATGAATACGGTTTCAAGAACTTCAACGGCAGTTTCAAGCCCGATTACTCAAAACTCACCACCCCACGACCCATAATCAAAGATGGTGACGTGTGTGAAATGGTGGTTTTGACCGATGTGCATGCCTCAAAATGCTATCCTTTGGAGATTTTGAGCGTGAAGCCTACCGAGTTCACGCTTGCGAAAATGCTGAAAAGCCCAACTATTCCATTGGGATATGCTTATCCAATCGCCGACAACACACTCACGGTGATGGGATTCTCCGACGACTATTTCACGATTTACGCAAAAGACGACAACCAATATGCCACCCCCGATGTGCCCGATTCCACTCAAGTGGATTATCAAGAGGGTAATTACGACCAAAGCAACTGGGTGGCTATCTATATGCCCGATGCCATCGATGCGGAAAAGGCTGACGATATTCGTGGCCGCTACATCATCAATATGAATGCGATGCTCATTTCAAAGCAGAGTCCAGAAATGGAGGTTTACGACATGCTTGAGTTTGGCGAGAAGAATGAGAACGCAAAAATGAATACATTCTTGCCAGCCAACTTCCTCGGCTCACAAAAGGTGGATTCTGTGAATTATTTCTTGGTGCGTCCGAAACCTATGGAAATCGACACCGTTCGCTGCGCCATGTGGAACAAGGCAGCCGACCGCTTTGAAATGCCATTCGTGGCAGCCGATTTCGGTGTGCCGCAGTTTGAGGGTGCAATGAAACCGGTGTTTATGCTTACCGAAGGCGACAAGAACGATTTGAAGGACGGCTATGTTTACGACTTGCTGGTGCAAACCCGCGTGAACGATAACGAAACTTTCGGCTATGTGAGCAAGGTGCTTGGCGAACAAAAACCATCATATTCGCTGGTTTCGATGCTATCGGTTGACCGAATGAAAGAAAACGCCACATATTCAGTGAAGGCCAACGACCTTACGGTGATGCACATCAGCCCCGATTCGCTCACGATTTACGCCAAAGATGCGGCGAAGGGTGTGAATGCCACAGTGCCTGCTGATGGGCAAATCGACTATTTGGGCAGCGATAAATATGCACAGCACAACTGGGTGGCTATCACGCTTCCTCAACCGCTCGACAGCGCCCAAATGGCTGACTTCCCCGGTCGCCACATTCTGGGCTTCGATGCCGAACTCACGAGCAAGGCAGGGGCAGAACTGAAAGCGGTGGCTGTGCCAGCGGTGGGCGAAAAAGACACCACTGCGTTTGTCAACAGTTATATCGCAGCCAACTTCCTCGGCTCGCAAGCGGTGGGCGATAAGAACTACTTCTTCGCCAAGCCAGCGGCAATGGAAATCGACACGGTGCGATGCGTGCAATGGGACGCTTTCTTCAGCGGTTTCTCTGCGCCATTGAAAGCCTCGGAGTGGGGAATGCCTCAATTTGATGGAAAATTCAAAGTGGATATGTCGCGCTTGGAGGTGGATTCTGTTACGCTGCAAGATAATTTCGTTTACGATATTGTTACGCTAAATACGGCAACTGCCGATGGCTCGAACAAGGTGTATTTGCTCGAAGTGGTTCGTGAACTGGGCGGAAAGAAACCGCTTGTGGGCGATATGAACAATGATGGGTTGGTAGATGTTACCGACACCTCGATACTTATCAATGGCGTGTTGGATAAATCCTCGGCAAATCTTCGAGTTGACCGTGCCGACATCAATGGCGATGGCGTGATTGACGTTACCGATGTGTCGTTGCTGATTGGAATCGCCCTCGGCATGTAGCGGTGTTTTTTGACCTAATGAAAAAACGGTTTGTTTTAACGATAATGGTGCTTGCTTTTTTGGTGGTTGTAATGGCTGCCGAAAAGTATGCCGTATCCACAAAACAGTTGCTTTTGCATCACAATAAGCCGTCGCACAGCAAAGCCAAGGCGGAGCAAAATCCGCTGATTGATGCGTTTATCAGCCTTTCCGATGCCGACTGCCAGCCGCTGAAGGCTCTGGGCGTGAAAGTGAACGCTCGCTTTGGCGATATGGTCACGGCGCAAGTGCCCTTGTCGATGATTTCGGAAGTGGCGGCACTGCCTATGGTGAGGCAGATTGCTGTGAGTGAGCAGGGCGAGGCGAATACCGATGTCACCATTCCCACCACCGATGTGGCAATAGCCGCCGATGGCACACACTATGGACTCCCGACCGACTACACAGGCAAGGGGGTGGTGGTTGGCATCATTGATTCGGGATTTGATTTCTACCACAAAGCGTTTCAAGATGCCGACGGAAACACGCGCATCAAGCGAGTGTATATGCCAGGCAATAGGGCAGGAAAATTGGTGGTGATTGACGGCGACACATTGCCAGGGTCGGAGTTCACCGATGCCGATGTACCACATCTTACCTCAGATTTAACGAATTACAGCCACGGCACGCACTGCTTGGGTATAGCCGCTGGCACAAGGGTGGGGCAGTATGGTGGCATGGCTCCACAAGCCGATATTGTGGTGTGTGCGCTGGGCTATTCCTACTCCACCAATCAGGTGGCAATCGCCAACTGTGCCCGCTACATTCTTGAATATGCGAAAAGCGTGAATCTTCCGTGTGTGATTTCCACCAGTCTCGGTTTTCAAGGCGGACCGCACGATGGCACAAGTGCCTATTGTCAAGCCATCAGCACCATTGCCGATGAGGGTGCTGTGGTATGCGTGTCGGTGGGTAATTTGGCAGGGTATAACCATGTGCTGAAAGTGGCGCAGGGTACTGCAGAACCAGTTGGGTCCACTTTGCCCAATGCTGTGGATAGCGTGATTGGTGGCGTGTCGATTGACACTTGGAGCAAAACGGCTGATGCTGTGGGCGTGAAACTTTTGCTGATTGACCCTGCATCGAAAAAGATTGTGTATTCCACCCCCGTCATTCAGACTGACAGGCGTTTGGTGGCAGGTATTGATTTTGAGCATGACGCCGACTTCAGTATGCGGCTTAACCAGTTTGCGCAGGGCGAAATCAATATCCTCACATCTGTGGGGCTGAACGGTCATTTCAATATTCGCACCTCTGTGGAATTGAAAAAGCGTGACGGTGGGAAGCATTATTTGCTCGGTGTTCAATTCTATAATCAGAATGGGGAAGGGCACACCAGTTGGCTGTGGGGCAGCACGTTCAGCGCATTCACCACTGCCGATGGTCAGGCGTTTGTGAGCGGCACTCAGAATGGCTGTATCAACGACAATGCCACGGCGCGAGGCTGCATTTCGGTGGGCAACTACATTGCGCGCAATTCGGTGCCGATGCTCTCTGGCGGCACATACACTGCGAAGCAAGCCGTGGTGGGCGATATTTACCAAACATCATCTTTCGGCACCGACGAGGCTGGCACCGTTCACCCTATGATTACGGCACCGGGCCACATGGTGATTTCGGCGCTCAACACCTATAACTCCGACTACTACAACGCATTACCCCAACGCCTTTCGTTCTCGTCGCCAAACGCCACTACTGGTAAAACCAACTACTGGGGACCGAACACAGGCACTTCGATGTCGGCGCCCACGGTGGCAGGCATCGTGGCACTATGGTTGCAAGCCAATCCTCGGTTGTCGGTTGCCGAAATCAAGCAGATGCTCACCTCCACGGCTATTACCGATAGTTTTGTGGAGCGCAATTCAGAGCGATTCGGTGGCGGAAAGGTCAACGCCCTCGGCGGTTTTCCCGAAGTGAAATTGCCATTGAAGGTGATTCTGTCGTCGGACAAATATGGTGTGGGAAAAAGTTACAATATCACCGATAAGATATTGCGTGTGCTTCGGGTTTCAACCGATGGGCAGACGCTCTACACTCGCTCCGATGGCGAGTCGTTCAACACCAGTTTACTGAATTGGATGGCGATTGATTTGCCCCGTCCATTGTCGGAAATGGAGCGAAAGCGATTTGATGGCGCGTGGCTCTATGGCGTGAAGGGCGTATTGACCGACAGGCGTAACCCTCGCATGACGGTAGCCGAGCGACCCATGTCGGTGGAACAACTCTCAAAACCAATCGTGCCAACCATCACTCCAGCCAACTATCACGGCACGCAAAATGGCCATTATTTCGTGAAACCAAAGGCAATGGAAGTCGATACGCTGCAATACGCCATGTGGGATGAGGAACACGCCACGCTGATGATGCCTCCGTATGCGCCGCTGTTGGGCATTGAAAGGTGGCAAGGTGAGGCAAAAGTGGATTTTTCGCATTTTGAGGGCGAAATGCCATCGCTCACCGACGGCTCCACCTACAAGATGGTGGTGCTCATGCAGGTTGACGAAAACGGCGGATATATAGCCTGTCCGCTCCACAACATTCAGGAGCAAAGCCACCGCCTCATTATCGGCGATGTGAATTCCGACGGACAACTCAACGTGACCGACGTTACCTCGCTCATCAACCACATCCTCGGCACCGCCACCTTCCCCACCGCCGCTTGCGACCTCACCGCCGACGGCCAAATCAACGTCTCCGACACCACCGCCCTCATCAACCTAATCCTAAAATAAACCCCAAAAAACACCAAATTAGTGCGTTTATTGGAGCACTCGGACATCTCTCATCAAACCTCTAATTTTTTTGAAAAAATAGCGGCCTTTGGTGGTGGTGGCTTTGGCGTATTGGATGGCACGGGCGGGGCAGCGGTGTAGGCAACTGAGGCACATGGCGCAGCGGCCGTTCCAGTGGGGTGTGCCGTTGGTGAGGGTGATGTTTTGCATCGGGCAATTCTTCACACATGCGCCACAATGGGTGCAGGCATTAGTATCGACCACAAATTTCTTGTCGCTCATAGCGTTTTTCAGAAACCATGGACGAATGATTTTGCTTTTCACCCATGCAAATCGCCCTGTCACCACATCTACCACCGCTTTTTGCGCGGCAATATCCTGTGCCACTTGTGCCACTCGGGCAGGGGCGGCTTTGAGTTTTGCTGTTCTCACGGCATCGGAATCCACATCAAATCCTTTCATGTTGATGTAGTTGTTGGGCATCTGCACCGAGTGGGCGCTTAGGAGCGTGAAGCCACGGCGTGACAACGCCTTTTCCATGATAGGCACCGATAGTCCAATGTCGTCGCCACAGGTGGTGACCATAAAGCAACTGCTCGGTGTGCCACTGATTTGCATCTTTTCCACAAACACTGTTACCACAGGAGGCGGACCCCAAGAGTAGGTGGGGAACACGAAACCAAGGCGTTCGCCATCGTGGAGCGTGAGGTGCGTATCACCGCTGGTCAAACCCTCAGCCACACTCACCATACGCTCGCCCAGTGCCGAAGCAAGTTGCTCCGCCACCCATTCGCTATTCCCCGTACCTGAAAACCAAATAATCATATATCCTAACTTCTTCTCATTTGCTGCCAGTTAAGAAAAGCAATCGTCTTAACTTCTTTAACTTCTTAACTCCTTAACTTCTTCTCCAACATGCCAAAGGCATGTCCCTACGTTATGATGCGTTATTGCTTGATGGTCACTTGCGTTGCGCCGAAGCCGTATTCTTGGAATGAGGCATCTTGCACGGCGCAGCGTGGCCATTTGCGCTTCAGTTCGTCGAGCAACGCTCTGCGCAACACGCCTTCACCCTTACCGTGGATAAACACGATTTTCTGCCCCAACTTCTTCTTGTTGGCCTCCATCACCTCGCGGAATTTGTCGAGTTGCACATTCAGCATGTCGGTGTTCGACAGACCGCTTAAATTGTCGAGAAGTTCGGCAATGTGCAAGTCTTGCACGATGATGTCGTCTTTTTTCTTGTGGTGATGCTCCACGCGTCGGGCTTGTGGACGGTCGGCGTGGCGTTTTTCCTTCATGGCACGCTCCAGCGCACTGCTATCAATAACCATTTGCTTGGTGGGCAAATCGTTGCGAGTGATATCGATTGAAATCACCGACTCGTCGAAATATTCGCTTTGGTGGAAACTGTGCAACTTGTAGAACTTCGTCAAATCCAGTTTTTGCTGCACAAGGGCAGGATTTTTCAACTTGAAGCCCTTGTCTTGCTTGAACGCGATGTATTGGATAGCCACATGCTCAAGGTCGTTGAGGTCGGCGTGGCCAAACTCGTCGAGGTCAACCTGCATGTTTGGCTCCACCAGTCCAGTGTAGCGAGTGTGCCAAGTGTTTTCGTCGTCGCGTCGGGTCATATATGCCACATTCAGGAAGTAATTGCTGTCGTTCACCAGAATTGCGTAGAATGTGGTGGTGTTGAGGTGCTTGATTTCCTTTGGTTCAAAAGCGAGCACAATGTTGAGCACCTCGCCTTCCTCGGTCTCAACCACTGGTTGTGGCTTCACCGTGGTGGCTTCTTTCACCTTTGGCGCTGGTTTGTCGGGCTCCACGAGTTTGCTCTTGAAGGTGAGCGGGCGTTCGTAGGCACTGGCTTTAGTGCCGCCTTGCCCCACTACCACCACTTCGCGAGCCTGGGCTGGGCGTTCAAACCCATCTTCATCTTCCACATACACGATAGAGCCTTCCACCCTTACCACGCGTCCGCCTCCCACATCATTCAGGAAGCGCACAATATCGTCAACTTTCACCATGATTTTCTAAGTCATTAAGTTTTTTTTCATCACAAAGTTACAAAATAATCTATAAACCCCAATCGGTGATTGGCAAATTACCGATTGGGGTTGAAATACCTTTGTGGGAATGGGGAATTATTTCACCGTGATGGGCAGGGTGGCGCGAATGCCGGTATTTTTGTCTCTCACGGTGAGGGTGGCTTTGCCTGGGGCTGTCGAGGCTTGAACCACCACCACGAGTTGGCCGTGGAACAGTCTCATCGTGGGCTCGGTGAACACTTCAAGCGAGGTAGCATCGCCATTGCAAACGGAGTTGAATGTGGCGGCACCAGTCACCTTAAATTCGAGCGAGTGATCGGCATCGGGGCAGAGTGTGCCGTTTTTGTCGGTGAGGCTCACGGTGATGAATGCGAGGTCGCATCCGTCGGCGGCGATGGTGCTACGGTCGGCTGTGAGTTGGAGTTTGGCAGGCTTACCAGCGGTTTTCACCGTCTTTTCGCCAGCCTTGTTGCCTTGTTTGTCATATACCACCACTTTAATTTCGCCCTTTTCGTATTTCACATTTTGCCAGCGCAGACGGTAGCGGTCGAGGCGGCTATCTTTGTTTTTGGTGATGCGACCTTGACTCTTGCCGTTTACAAACAGTTCAGCCGAAGGGTAGTCGGTGTAGCAATACACTGGAGTGACTTGTCCCTCGCGTCCTGTCCAAGTCCAGTGGGGAAGCAGGTGGATGGTGTGCTCGTTCTTGTTCCAATGGCTGCGGTAGAGGTAGAAGCGATCCTTGGGAAGCCCGGCAAGGTCCACGATACCGAAGTAACTGCTGCGACTTGGCCAATACTTGTCGTATGGCGTAGGCTCGCCGAGGTAGTCGAAGCCCGTCCACACAAATTCGCCAGTCACCCAGTTGTAGTCGTCTTGCATTTTCCAGTCGTCGTCGGGCAGATTGCTCCACCAGCAGTGTTCCACATCGTAGCCGCTGCACTGTCCGTTGGCGTGCTCTTTGTTGGGTGCTACGGTGTCGGGGAAGAAGTATTCGCCACGGCTGCTCACGGTTGAGGCTGTCTCGGAGCCAAGCAAGAAGCCTTGTGGCAGGCGTTTCATCATTTCCTCGTATTTATGCACACGGTAGTTGTAGCCAGGCACATCAGCCACTTGCGCAAATCCTGCCCACATGGTGCCGTCGGGCTGGTCCATGCCGCAAGTCACTTGGCGGCTGGGGTCAAGACGGTGGCAAAGTGCGGTCAGATGTTTGTAGCGTTCCACGCCTTCTGGTTTCCATTGTTCGGGAATTTCGTTGCCCACGCTCCACATGATGATGCTGGGGTGGTTACGGTGGTTCAAAATCAGGTTGGTGATGTCTTTTTGCCACCATTCGTCCCACAGTTTGCCGTAGCCGTTTCTCACCTTCGGTTCTTTCCAACCGTCGAAACTCTCAGCCATCACCATCATGCCCATGCTGTCGCACACTTCCATTTGCATGGTCGAAGGCATGTTGTGGCTGGTGCGAATGGCATCGGCACCCATATCCTTCATGATGCGGATTTGGCGAATGATGGCGGCTTTGTTCACGGCTGCGCCAAGTGGACCGAGGTCGTGGTGCAGACACACGCCTTTGATTTTGCGGGTCACGCCATTGAGTTGGAAACCGCCTTCGGCACTGAATTTCACGGTGCGAACACCCAATTTCTGATGTTGCACATCGAGCGTTTTGCCATCGGCTACGAGCGAAAGTTTCACATCGTAGAGGTATGGCGTTTCGGGCGACCAAAGTTGTGGATTGGCTATATTCAGTTGCGTATGGAAGCCGCCCATGCCGTCGGCTGGCGATGAGGCATTAGCCACCACCTTGCCGCCTTTGTCGGTAACGGTCACCTTCAGCATTGCATCGGCAGGAATGTCCTTGCCCTCGTGGCGAATGTCGATGAGCGCGCGGCCGCCGTCGATGCTGAGCGTCTGCATTTGAAGTCCCCACAAATCGAGCCTACTTTTATTGGCGTGAGTAATGAGCGTAACGGGGCGGTAGATGCCACCACCAGGGTACCAGCGGTTGCTTTCCTCCTCGTTTTCAAGCGCCACTTCTATCAAGTTGTCGCCTGTGTGAATGTAGGGGGTGATGTCCACACGGAAAGCGTTGTAGCCGTATGCCCAATGTCCGGCTTTCTTGCCGTTCACGCTCACTTCGGGAGCCGCCATTGCACCGTCGAACTTCAGTTCGGCGTAGGCGGTGCCCTCGGCTATGTGGACGGTGGTTTTGTAGAATCCTTTTCCAATCCATGGGAGCGAGCCGGAGCGGCCAGAGTGCTCGGTGGGCTTGTCTTCGCCATTTTCCTTGATGGCGACCATCTGTAAATCCCATTTCTTGTCAAACGGACCGCTGATAGCCCAGTCGTGTGGCACGGTCACCGTTTTCCACTCTGCACCGGTTTGGGAAAATTGCCATTTACTGATATTGGTCTCTTGATGCGCCTGTGCAGAGGCAGCGAAAACCCCAGCAAGCGCAATAATCGTAGCAAATAATTTCATATATTAGTTTTGTTATGTATCTCGTAGGCTGCAAAGATAGTGATTTTATGGCTAACAATGTTGATTTTTATGGGGTTGCAATATTTTTTTGAGCGAAAATTTATTATCTTTGCTCTTGTGATAACATTTTGATAGCAATGAAGAAAGCAGGACTACTACTGATGCTTGCCGCTGTGTGCTTTCAAGGTTTGGCGCAGACGGCTAAAATAAAGAGTTGCTCTATCGCTCCCGACAACGATGATGATATGCTGACCGTGAAGGTGTCGTTCGACATTTCGGGTTGCCAAGGTGAGGAGGGTAGAGTGAATGTGTATTTCTACAACAATGCCACCGGAAAGGCGTTGAAGTGCTACGATCACACTTACAACACCACCGACAACTGCGTGGCGACATGGGCAACGATTACTCCTAAATATCAGTCCACCTCCTACAGCGATTTGGAAATCAAGATTCCAGCAAGCGAGTTGCACCTTGCCGATGGCGCATATAACCTGTATTACAACGTGGCGATAAAGTGCGGTGGAAAATGGCTTGTGGTGAATGATGACAAATATGTGTTCGACCTCACCTTATGGCAAGGCAAAGCAACCAAACTTGCCGTTCACAACGCCGACCGCTCGAAGTTGGTTTACACCTATGGGAAATGTGTGGTTTGCTTGACATGGAATGGCAGATGCAATGTGTGCATGGGCACAGGCAGAATCTACAACACCAACAACCCATGTCCAACTTGTGGCGGAACAGGATTGTGCCATTTCTGCCATGGCAGAGGCGGATTATTCACATCATCAACCATTTCTGCACCAACGAAACGTAGCAATAGTGGCGGAAATTCGGGTGGCTACTCACGCGGCTACACTGGCGGCTACACTGGCGGATATGTAGGCGGAGGCACTTCGTCGGGCAGCACCACAAGCAAAACCCGACGCACATGCCCGGGCTGCAACGGCACAGGTAAAGGCGCAGATGAAATAGTGTGGACGCCAAACTACACAGGCACAGAAAGCCTACAATATTGCAGCCAATGCGGCCGCACCACATCACCCCACTCACACCGTCGCGCCATGTGCCGCGTCTGCTACGGCAAAGGCTACATCAACTAAATCCCCAGTTTTTTTCAGCACCTTCGCCATCGCATATAATTTGCGGTTAATTGATTTGGGTTAAATCGGTGTTCCTTTCTCTGAATATTGAAGATGTGATAAAATAAAAAAAACTCGCAGGCTTGGGGGCTGCGAGTTTTTTTTGTGGGGATGGGTGTGGGGGGTTAGTCCAAAAAAGGTTGACTGTTAGTTTGCTTTTGGATTTCCCAGTCCTCAATTGTACCAGTTTTTGAAGAAAAGTTTACGCCAACTTTCACTATCACACGATTATCTGCTTCATACGGACGGGCATACCCTTTCGCTTCAATCTGTTGCAAGGCTTCGGTGGTCGTTCCATCTAACTTAAACTCAAAGATATACACATACTGAGGCGTTTCCACAATGCAGTCAACTCGCCCTTCACTTTGTTCTTTTTCAGCAAGAACCGTGTACACGCTCATCAAGCGAAGCAGTAAGTAGAAGGTGTAGTGAAAATAGCGTTCCCGTTCAGGTTCACTTTCTTTGCGTCGCATGCTATAGGGAATGCTTGCCAAGAAAGAGGTCAGCATTTTGCGAAACTCATCCAACTGCCCCCGCTTTAAGGCAAATACAGCCTTCACCATCCACGACTCCAACGGAGTCGTGCACTGCAAGTAATTTGTGGCCACCATTGCCAAGAATCCGCTCTTCACCTCGTTGTTGGGGAAATCGAGTAGGAAGAGGTTTGATTCTTTGTCGTAATCCTTGATTGTGAGATAGCCACTCTGGTAAATCATCGGCAATGGATATTCTATATCGGCTTTATAGTTGATGAACTCATCTGGAAGATAATTTTTGCCTGTCAGTTCATCTATGCCCTCGTGGAAATGATTCATCAGGCGTATTAAGTAAGAGGGGGTGCCGCTGGTAAACCAATAGTCGCGAATGTCCTTGCTGTCGAAAGCGTTCAGCAAACTGAAAGGATTATAGATGTCTGTCATCTCCTTGCTAAAGTGATATCCATCGTAATGGCGCTTTAACCGCTGACGCATTTCTTCTTCGGTGCAACCTTCCGATAGCGCCATTTCTTTGATAGGCTCTGCAAATTGGGTATGCAGTTCTTCTTCCGTAATACCACAAAGGGCGTCGTATTTATCAAACATACTGATGTCCTTGGGTTGATTAAACCCACTGAACACACTCACCTGCGAAAACTTAGTGACACCTGTCAGAAAAACAAAGCGCAATGAGGCATCAGAGAGTTTAAACACCGAATAGAAAGCCTTCAGAATTTCTCGATTCTGTTCCAGCAGTTCCGGATTGCACTCCAACACATCGAGCAAAGGTTTGTCGTACTCGTCCACCAAGACCACCGCACCTCGCCCCGTCTGCTTGGCAGCGGTTTGTAGGATTCGGTTGAAACGTGACCCCAGGCTGTTGTCCACCTCTGGGCGAATGCCAAATTCCTTTTCCCATTCATATAAATATCCTTCTATTTTCTGGTGTAATGCCCCAGGAAGAGTGAAATTGACTCCATTAAAATCGAAATGAAACACCCGGTGAACATGCCAGTCTTTCTCCAGCGTGTCGATTTTTAATCCGGCAAACAACTCCTTCTTTCCTTCGAAATAAGCGCGAAGTGTAGAGAGCAGCAAACTCTTTCCGAAGCGTCGGGGACGGCTCAGAAAATAGATTTTTCCTTCAGTTGCCAAGGAATAAACCATATCAGTCTTATCTACATAGACAAAACCGCGTTCAATAATCTGGTCGAAAGTCTGTATGCCAATCGGATATTTCATAATTTTCCTGTTTTATAAGTAGAAAAATAGAGTTTATACAAAGTTAGCGATTTTTAAAAGAAATAGGATATCTTCAACTCAAAAAATAAATCCGCCTACCTCATTTTTCGAAGCCTTTACCTAACTATTTGGGTTTAACATTCTCCCCTGGTATTTGGATAAAAAAAACTCGCAGGCTTGGGGGCTGCGAGTTTTTTTGTGGAGATGGGTGTGGGGGCTTAGTATCCGAAGATTTCTTCGGTGGTTACGCGGCGGATTGGGGCGATTTTTTCGAGGGCTTTCATATCGAGTTCCTTTTCATCGCCGAGAATGATGTAGCGGTATGGCTTGCCAGCCATGTTGGCTTTCTCAAAGTTCACCACGTCAGCCAACTTGATGGCAGGCAGTGCTTCATACACCTTTTGTGATGGGTCGAAGTCATAACCGTTTTTCTGTGCGTTGAAGTATGCCCAGAGCACGCTCATCTTGGTGGTGCGATCAGTGGCGTATTGCTTTCTGAGTGCGTTTTTTGCCAAATTGAAAGCTTGTTCAGATTGTGGAATACTGTCGATGAGGTGGTTAAATTCTGTGATACAGTCGGTCATCTTATCGTTTTGTGTTGCGATATAGGTGAATGCCGATTCGGTGTCGTTGTTGCGGTAAGGGAAACTGTAGTTGGCTGAAGCCGCGTATGCCAAGCCGCGCGCCTCGCGCAATTCCTGGAACACGATGCTGTTCATGCCGCCGCCAAAGTATTCGTTGAATGCCACAATAATGGGCAGACGTTCGAAGTTGCGACCACGACCCTCATCGGTGTATTGCATCATGTAGATGTTCTTAGCCTCGTATGGCGCAATGATAACCTCGTTTTGAGTGACAGGCACACTCTTGTAAGGCTTGTTCACAGGCACATCTTTCAACTTCTTAGCCACCTTGTGACCCTTGTCGATGGCAGCAATCACTTGCTTTTCGCTGTCGGGACCGTAATACATCACCAAGTGCTTCATATTGCGCAAATCTTTCATGATGGCAAGCAGTTCGGCAGGCTTAGCCTCGCGGAGTTCGCTTTCGCTCATGTCGTTGAGTGTGCTGTTGTAAGTACCGAAAATGGCATAATTGCGCAGTGCATTGAAATTGGCGCCTTGGTTGGTCTTGTTGTCGGCGCGACCTTTCAGCACCATTGCCACATATTGGTTGTAGGCCTCTTGGTCGGGTTTTGCATTTTTCACAAGGTCTTCCACGAGGGCGATAGCCTTGCTCATATTCTCGCTCAAGCCGCTAATTTGCAAATACACATTTTCGTTGCTTGAAGAGAAACTGTAGTCGCAAGCGAGGGCATACATTTTCTTTTTAAATTCCTCGTTGCTCATCTTGTCGGTGCCCAGATAGTCCATGTAGTCGAAAAGAGTCTTCAAACGCTTGTCGGCCTCCATGCCGAAGTTCCACACAAAGCAGAGGTTGAACAAGCCGTTTTCAGTATTTTGCTTGTAAAGCAATGGCAGACCGTTCTTGGTCTTGCTCACGGTGAGGTCGCGCTTGAAGTCGATAAAGCGTGGAGCGATTGGTGCAGGCTCTGAATTGGCAATATCTTCCACAAATTGGCTCTTTTTGTCGCGGTTGGTGGGAATTGGGGTGATGGCTGGTTTCTCAATCTTCTTTTGATTGGGGTCGTCGCCCTGTTCCTTGTAGCAAATCACATAGTTGTGTTCATTGAAGTGGCGGCGTGCGAAGTCGGCAATCTGCGCCTTGGTCATACCCTCGATGCGCTTGATTTGCTCCACTTCCTTGCTCCATTCAATGCCGTTGATAAACGCGTCGACCATCATGTCGGTGCGAGTGCGGTTGCTCTCAATCGCCTTGTAATAGTTGCGTTTCGCATTGTTGATAACCGATGTCAGCAATTCGTCGCTAAATTCGCCACGGCCCACCTTTGCCATTTCGTCGAGGATAAGCTGGCGTGCCTCATTCAGCGTTTGCCCTTCCTTTGGCATAGCATAAACGAACAGCATAGAGTAGTCGGTCATCAGTTCGCTGCTTGCGCCAGCGCTCAGCACTTTCATTTTTTGGTTGAGGTCGAGGTCAATCAGACCGGCATTGCCGTTGCTCAGCAGCATCGACACCACTTCCAGCGTGTCGCTCTCGGCGCATCGAGCAGCAGGCATACGCCATGCCATAGCCATGTAAGGCGATTCCTTACCCATCACGGTAGTATCGATAGGTGCGGTGATAGGCGCCATTGGGGCAAATTCGGGGCGAGAAAGGTTTTCGTTGGCCTTCCAGTTGCCGAAGTAGCGTTCAATCACGTCCATTGTGGCGTCGAAATCGAGGTCGCCAGCAAGGCAAATAGCCACATTGTTGGGGCAATAGTAGCGGTTGAAGTAGTTTTTGATGTTGGTGATTGACGGATTTTTGAGGTGCTCCTGAGTGCCGATGGTGCTTTGTGTGCCATAGGGGTGACTGGGGAACAATTTGGCGAAGAGCGCTTCAAACAGTTTGCGGTTGTCTTGCGCCATGCCAATGTTCTTTTCCTCATACACGGCTTCAAGTTCGGTGTGGAAACCGCGAATCACCATGTTTCGGAAGCGGTCGCTCTGAATGCGTGACCAGTTTTCCACCTCGTTGGCAGGAATGTTTTCGGTGTAGCATGTCACATCGTTGCTGGTGTAGGCGTTAGTGCCTTCGCCACCAATCGACGCCATCATCTTATCGTATTCATTCGGAATGTTGTATTGTGCAGCCAGTTGCGACACGCTGTCGATTTCGTGATAGAGTTTTTTGCGCAATTCGGGGTCGGTCACCTTGCGGTATTGCTCGTAGCGCGCCTCAATGTCGTTGAGCAGCGGCACTTCGGCTGCATAGTTGCTGGTGCCGAACTTTTGTGTGCCCTTAAACATCAGGTGCTCAAGATAGTGTGCCAAACCGGTGGTTTCGGCAGGGTCGTTGCGCGAGCCGGTGCGAACGGCAATCAATGCGGAAATGCGGGGTTTGTCCTTGTTCACGCTCAAATACACCTTAAGCCCATTGGGCAACGTGTAGATGCGAGTGGCGGTAAGGTCGCCAGCCACGCTCTCGTATTGGCGAGGAGCGGCCCAGGCAACGCTGCCAGCCACCAAGCAAGCCAATAATCCAAAAATCAATCTTCTCATGCGAATAAAATTAATTGACTGTAAATGTTGATAATTAATGCAAAATTATAAAAAGATGTGTAATATCAAGACAATCAGCGCAGATATTTACTGGATCTGTGGAAAATTTGTGGGGATAAATTATGCTTTGTTGCCGAATCGTGAATGGAATAAAAAACAAAAACATAAAAAACAGCCTTGGAGCAATGTGGAATGCTT